>ERZ791922.129-NODE-129-length-67124-cov-3.136382_pt1 | contig 67124 bp, 80 predicted proteins | sample MGYA00510134_ERZ791922 | MGnify/ENA primary metagenome ERZ791922 (study PRJEB30046, sample SAMN00792101) | human gut metagenome | study: EMG produced TPA metagenomics assembly of the A metagenome-wide association study of gut microbiota in type 2... | reverse complement strand
CGGTTCCGTAATCTGGGAAAGACGTAAAAAGAATGGGATACGGCTAAGGACAATTTCAAAGCGGAAGATTCGCCTGCAGCCGACCGGAAGGTCCCCGCAGTCAAATGCAGGATTTCGAAAGGCGGGTGAGAGGGGAGCTTTAACGGCGAAACAGGAATTTTTTTCCACCGGGAGATCCAGTGGACTTCCGGGAGAGGGTTAGCCGTCCGATTTGGCGCAGGGGACTGCGCCGCTGCGCCTCTCTGGGTATAAATTTCTGCTGGCTGGGGAAGGGGTATCTTTTGTCGGAGAAGTCCCCCTTTCGCAGCATTTTTTAAACGCTGCATTTGCTGGGGGACCTTCCGTCTTGAGCTAAACCAGAAAACTAGCGAAGCGCCTTTTCGAAAGCGCTTCAGCGCGGGGAGATGGGTGGTTGAGGCGACTTCGGAATGAGGCTTGGAAAAAGTAGAGATCAGGGGATACGCGTTGGGGTCAGAAGAGAGGTTGTTTGAGGCAAAGCCGAGTTCCTCTCTTCTGATCCCTGTTTTTAGCGTGTCCCCTGATCCCGTAGTTTTTCCTGCCTCGTGGAGCGGAGCCGATGCCAGCCATCTCTCTGCGCTGAATACGTCTTCGGCACACCTGCGCTCCACGGTTTTCGTCCGAATTGCTCAAAACATGGCTCCCCCGCAAATACAGATTTCTCACTCATAGCGTACCATCTCTCTTTTGAGTCTCTGCATGATTTTTTTCTCAAGTCTGGATATATATGACTGTGAGATTCCCAGCAGGTCCGCGACTTCTTTCTGGGTTTTTTCATGTCCTTCCGGGTCATCCAGTCCGAAGCGCATCCGCACGATCATCTTCTCCCTGCTGCTCAGTTTATTCAGCGCGCGGATCAGAAGCTTGCGCTCTGCCTCATTTTCCAGATCCCTGTATATAGTGTCTTCTTCTGTTCCCAGAATGTCTGAGAGAAGGAGCTCATTTCCATCCCAGTCTACATTGAGCGGTTCGTCAATGGATACTTCCAGCTTTGTCTTGCTGTTTCTCCTCAAATACATCAGGATCTCGTTTTCAATACAGCGGGACGCATAGGTAGCAAGCTTGATCTTTTTTGTGGGGTTAAAGGTATTGATCGCTTTGATCAGTCCTATGGTCCCGATAGAGATCAGGTCCTCCACGCCAACTCCGGTATTGTCAAATTTTTTTGCTATGTATACGACCAAACGGAGGTTGTGCTCGATCAAGGTTTTCTTTGCCTCCTCCGCGCGCTCTGTCCCCAGTTCGCGTATCATTTCCTTTTCATGCGCTCCTTCGAGAGGCGGGGGAAGGACCTCTGTGCCTCCTATGTAATGGATCTCTCTCCCGCTTCCAAATATCAGGCTTTTAATATCTGGTATGACCCGCAGTTTGAACTGCTGCGGAACAGCTACTTTTATGATCATCCTATTTCCTCCTCTATTAGATTTCTGCAAGGCGTCCGTTCTGCGGAATCAGCCGTATTTTTATATTTAATCCCCTTCAGAGCGATCTCCGTCTTCACAGTATTTTATGATGAGAGTATCCCCGGATTCAGGATAATCTCATACTCTTTATTTTGGGAAAGCCTTTCCTCCCCGACCCCAAACAGAGGTTTCTGTATCCATCTGTCCCCTCCGTCTCTGTCTGCGTGTACGCACATTTTTTCGATCCGGAATACCTTCATGATCTGCTCTCCCCCTACACAGCGGTAAGGGATCAAATGGAACCCCTTTTCTGCTTCAGGAAGGTCTGTAATCTCTCGGAGGATTCCCGGATCCAGGATATTTACAGGATCATCCGTAACAAAATCCCTCAGGCTGTTTCCTGTATCCCACAGCGCTCTTGCTGTCTTTTCTCCTTTGGTCGTATATAGAGTCACCTCCACGATAGTTCTCTGATCCTCCGCCATATGAGACAGAAGTTTCCACATCCGCATAAGCAGAAGGTAAGATCCAAAGGCAGCACAATAAAACAGGCTGACCACACGCATGTACGGGCGGAGAATCTGCATGATCCCGCCCATAAATACCGATACAACATAGAGCAGGATAAACGCTTTCACAAACTGTGGGACACTCCTTATTTTCAATCCCGTAAGCAGCATCACACTGTTAATGCAGACATGAAACAGAAAAAGCTTTGCTAGACCCGGCAGAGGAACAGCTACCACTGCACAGGTGAGCAGACTTCCCAGCGCGGCACACAGAAAAAGGCGTCCCCGTGCTCTGCCGCATTTCAGGATATGGTCGAGTGCCAGAAGGAGCAGGCTGTCCATCATGAGATTTTCCAGAAAAAAAACATCTATGTACAGCTCATAATACATCCTCCACCTTCTTCCCCTGGAAATCAATCCGGGTATCATTATATCGCTCTTAACCGTTGAAATTTGTCAGATGATGACAGACATAGGAAAATATATTTCGACAATCGAGATGAAAAACAGGCGCCACAATACTGTGCCGCCTGTTTTTTATGATTCTATATCTTTTCGAAGCATGTCCCTTTATTTCTTAAAGAAATCCGGGATTTTAATAGACTGTTCTTTTACAGTGCTGGACGGAGTCCTGGGCTGCAGCGTAGGCATTGTGCCTCCCTGTGTCCTTGCTGCTGTCCTGTTCTCGTTGTCAAGACGGCTCCTTACCGGGGAATCCCCTGACGGAAGGATAGAACCGACCTTCTGCTGTCCTTCCAGCCTTGCTTTCAGCTTGGAAGCACTGCCGCCTACATTATGTAAGCCAGTGGCAATAACAGTGATCGTACATTCGTCTGACTTCGTATCATCGTACATTGCACCGAAGATAATACTTGCGCTTTCTCCAGCCAGCTCCTGTACATAATCAGCTGCATCTGACGCATCCATAAGGGTGATATCACCGGATACATTGACAATAACATTGGATGCGCCCTGAATCGTTGTCTCAAGCAGCGGGCTCGCGACAGCCTCTTTGACCGCCTCAAGAGCTTTGTCGTCACCGCGCCCTGAACCGATGCCGATATGTGCGATACCCTTGTCCTTCATAACCGTCTGGATATCAGCGAAGTCGAGGTTGATCAGTGACGGAACATTGATCAGGTCTGTGATACCCTGGATACCCTGCTGAAGCACCTCGTCCGCCTTCTTGAGAGCCTCCGGCATCGTCGTGCGTCTGTCTACGACTTCAAGGAGCTTATCATTCGGGATTACAATGATCGTATCAACATTTTCTTTTAATTTATCAATTCCCGTAAGGGCGTTCTGCATCCTCGTCTTGGACTCAAAACGGAACGGCTTTGTCACGACTCCGACTGTCAGGGCTCCCTGCTCTTTAGCGATACGCGCGATCACCGGGGCTGCACCTGTACCTGTTCCGCCTCCCATACCGCAGGTAACGAACACCATGTCCGCTCCCTTTAACGCTGCTGAGATCTCTTCCGAACTTTCCTCTGCCGCTTTCTCTCCCACCTCCGGCTGCGCTCCCGCGCCAAGTCCTTTGGTAAGCTTCTCGCCGATCTGCATCAGTGTCGGCGCCTTGCAAAGCTGCAGTGCCTGCTTATCTGTATTCACTGCAATAAATTCCACGCCTGCGATCTGTTCATCGATCATGCGGTTCACGGCGTTATTTCCGCCGCCGCCAACTCCGACAACAATTATTCTTGCAGCCGCTTCTGATTCGTTGGTTTTAATTTCTAACAAGAGTATTTCCTCCTTTGTCGTCTTATTAATTTCTTATACATCCCTTTTATTGAACGATAGAATTCAATAAATATATAATAAAGTCTTTTCTTTAAATAATCAATAGATTTTTCTTATTTTTCTGATATTTTTATACTATTGGCAAGGGCCTTTTTAATGGCAGAGAATCTGCTAGGCTGCAGGCACAAACCGAATAGACTCTGACTCAGGATCATAATTCTCAAGATGCAGTGTTCCGGCAGTATCCGGATATAATTCTGCAAGCTTTGCAAGGATTGGCGGGACCTGCTGAAGCTTTTCTTCATAATTGCCGCTGCCTAGGAGCACTTCCACAATCCCGAAATAAATTTGGATGCTTCCATCGGTGCATGCCATTCTGTCCGGTGTAAGATCATATTTTTTCAGATTTTTTGAAACTTCAACGATTTTTCCGAAAATCGTGTCATCTTCAACAGGAAGTTTTTTCCCCATCTCGACTTTTGCTGCATCAAATGTAAGATTTTCAATGTAAGGAGTGCCTTCAATCAGTTTATTAGATCTCAGGGATACGATCCCCGAATCGTCAAAATACAGATACGCTCCCTCATAGTCAACATACCCTGCCATTTCCTTTTCCGTCACTTTCACTTTGACTGTCCACGGATTTTTCAGGGTAATCTTCATACTCTCCACCCCGGATGGCAGATCCGCATCCGTAAGATTATATTTTGCCAGAATATACAGTGTATTCACAGAAAATCTGTCATTCTGTATCCATGTCGTTATCGTATTCTCTCCATAATATGAATTGCCTTCCACCACAAAGGAGCGCGTCCGAAATAAAAATACAGCCACAGCCGCAAGGACGGCAAGCCCAGCGATGATCGAGACTACAATCAGCCATATCCTTTTCTTTTTGTGCTTTCTTTTCTTCATCCAAATGCCTCCTTCGTCCGTTCAGCCGCGCCATTCGCAAAACCGCACTCCGTGCTTACTGCGGCTTTCGCCGCTTCCTGACGCGTCCTTCCGTTCAGCCGCGCCATTCGCAAAACCGCACTCCGTGCTTACTGCGGCTTTCGCCGCTGTTTTGCTCATGAGCTGGCGCTCACCCCATATGTAACTCCGCGCACAAAACCATGCGAGCATGGTTTGTGTGTGCGGAGTTACATATGGCTGAACTGGTTATTTCATTCTACCAGACTTGATACGCTGAGTACAAGTCCCATTTCCATGAGGAGGAACATAACAGATGTACCTCCATAACTGATGAACGGCAGCGTGATCCCTGTGTTTGGGATGGAATTTGTCACAACGGCGATGTTCAGGATGACCTGGATCATCATGTGTGCCATGGCTCCTGTTGCAATGAGTGCTCCCAGTAGATCCTGTGTCTTTGTAGCGATCACAAACAGCCGCCAGATCAGGATCAGGAACAGAATAATAATAATCCCCGCCCCGACAAGCCCCAGTTCCTCGCAGATAATGGAAAAGATCATATCATTCTGCGCCTCAGGAAGGAAGCCCAGTTTCTGCACACTGTTTCCCAAGCCTCTGCCGAAAAGCCCGCCGCTGCCGATAGCGTAAAGCCCCTGGAGCGTCTGATAGCCTTTTTCATATTTTTCCGGATGCTGCCAGATCGCAATCCTCTCCAGACGGTAGCTCTCCATGGCGAGGAACACCGCCATAAAAGCGGCCCCCACGCTCCCCATCCAGATGAACTGTGAATACTTGGGGCTTGCCACAAAGATGAGTACTACCGCAATGCCCAGTATGATAATAGCAGTACTTAAGTTGCTCGCGCCCACCAGCCCGACCACAGGAAGCACAGGCAGCATCATAAGGATAAGCGTCCTGAACTTGTGCATCTTCCGAACATTTTTACTTACCAGCCAGGCAAGAAAGAGGATGACCGCCACCTTTGCAAACTCCGAGGGCTGAAAGGAAAAAGGGCCCAAAGACAGCCATCTTTTGGACCCGTTATACTCATCTCCGAACAGCATCACAGCCACGGAAAGGGCGATCGCTGTCAGATATCCAGGAATAGCAAAGGGTATCCATTTATGGTAGTCGATCTGCGCGATGACTATCATGCCGAAAAGACCGATTAGTGTGGCAAATCCCTGCTTTTTTACATAATACAGCGAATCATGGAATTTTACCCTGCCATTGTAGGCGCTGGTGCTGTAAAGCACCACAAGACCGATCGCTACAAGGATCAGAATCACAGCCACCATCGTCTCGTCATACCGCCGCTTCCTTTTGGAACGCTCCAATAAACTCCACTCCCTACAACTGTTTTACTAGTTCTTTGAATTTATCTCCGCGTTCTTCGTAATTTTTAAACATTCCCCAGCTCGCGCATGCAGGTGAAAGGAGCACCGCATCCCCGGGCTGTGCATATTCTACACATTTCTCAAAAGCTTCCTCAAACGTATCTGCCATCACGGTATCCGTAAAACCAAGCCTTGCCGCTGTTTCAGCGATCATTTCCCGGGTAGCCCCGATCAGGACCAGCTTCTTTACCTTCCCGTCAAACGCCTGTATCCATTCATCATAAGATGACTGCTTATCATAGCCGCCGCCGATCAGCACTGTAGGACGGTTCATCGCCCGGATCCCTCGTATCGCCGCATCCGGATTCGTACCTTTAGAGTCATTGTAGTAGGCGACCCCGCCCTTCTCTGCCACGAACTCGATCCGGTGCTCTACCCCGGTAAATTCCTTTAACGTCTTCCGTATCACTTCCATCGGAGCGCCGTATGCATACGCCATAGCGACTGCTGCCATGGCATTTTCATGATTATGCGTGCCCAGGATCTGAAGCTCGCTGACATCGCAGACCGGAATTTCCTCATCTACATTGCAGACAATCGTGGTCCCGTCCAGATATACACCTCTCTTAAGTTTACGCCGGCTGCTGAAATATAGAACATCCGCGGATACCTTTTCACCGAATTCCCGGAGGACGTCATCCTCATAATTCAGCACGCAGGCATCTCTCTCTGTCTGATTCTCCGCGATCCGCTCCTTCGCCGCAATATATGCTTCCATCGTATGATGGCGGTTCAGATGGTCCGGAGTGATATTAAGTATGGCGCTAACTCTGGGGCGGAAAGTATGTACCGTCTCAAGCTGGAAACTGCTCATCTCTGCTACGATCACAGAGTCCTCCTTTGTCTCGGGCACAATGCTCGTATATGGGTTTCCGATATTGCCCACCACAAAGGTGCTCTCCTTCCAGTTCCCCATGATCTGTCCCAGAAGAGCCGTTGTGGTCGTCTTCCCGTTTGTCCCCGTAATGGCAAGGACATCGCCTTTTCCAAGCGCATAGGCAAGCTCGATCTCTCCCCATACAGGAATTCCCGCCTCTTTCATCCTGTCCACGATCGGAAGGTCCGTCGGGACTCCCGGGCTCATCACAGTCAGTGAGAGTTCGCCGAGAAGCTCCTCCGGGAACTCACCCAGCACGACGTTCAGGTCTGATCCTGCCTCAGCGCTCTGCTCTGGCGCCGCCCCGCTCACGGGATCTGCTCCATTCAGACTTTCACTTATTTTCTTTTTGATCTCCTCTGCGTCCAGCCTCTCATTCCCGTCATACAGAATCACCTGAGCTCCTTCCCGCAGGAGGAGTCCGGCTGCTGCCTCCCCGCTGATGCCGGATCCAAATACAAGTACCTTTTTCCCTTTCATCTCCATAGTGTTATACCCCCATTAACGCGATCAGGCAGAGGAGCGCCGTAATTATGGAAAACACGGCAACAACTCTTGTCTCCGACCATCCGCACAGCTCAAAATGATGATGGATCGGAGCCATCTTAAAGATCCTCTTTCCGCCTGTCTTTTTAAAATATGTGACCTGGATGATGACTGAGGCCACTTCTACCAGATAAATAAACCCGACGATAATAATAAACAGCGGCATCTGGAGCATATATGCCGTCCCGGCCACAAAACCGCCCAGGGCAAGGGAACCCGTATCACCCATAAATACACTCGCCGGATATACATTAAAGAGCAAAAATCCAAGCAGGGCGCCCACTACCGCACAGGTAACCGGCTCGATACCGCTCTTTGTCCCGATAGCCACCACGGTAAAGAAAGTTGCCACCAGCACTGTCACGCTGGAAGCAAGACCGTCCAGTCCGTCTGTAAAATTCGTCCCATTAACCGTACCGATCACAGCAACAAACAGGACCGGGACCGCCACCCAGCCGAGATCCAGATAATACCCGTTGGAAAACGGCACAAGCATGGTCAGAGGGATGTCTGCGACTTTTACCAGATAAAAAGCAAAAATCGCTGTGACCACGATTTGAAGCGCCATCTTCTGCATAGGCATCAGACCGTCAGAACGCTTCAGCACCACCTTAAGGTAGTCATCCAGAAATCCGATCAGTCCGAATGCGACCGTCAAAAACAAGACCGGGATGATCTTTGGATAGTCTTTCACATATAACAGGGAGGTCACGATCACCGAAATCAGGATCATGATACCGCCCATGGTCGGCGTACCCGCTTTTTTTAAATGAGACTGTACACCTTCCACACGCTCAGTCTGCTTCATCTTCAGTTTCCGCAAAAAAGGAATGACTATCGGTCCCAGCACAAGGCTGACAGCAAACGATATCAGCACCGGTATCACTACATGACTACTCATAAATCCACCTCTTCATCTCTTTCGTTTCTTAACCTGTTTAGTATAAACCATGGCTTACTTTTTTTCAATCCCGAGATACGGAAGCACATTGTCATAAATACTCCTAAGCACCGGCGCTGCAATGGTCCCGCCATAGTAAACTCCCTGCGGGTCATGAATGATGACCATACCCAGGATCTGAGGATCATCCGCCGGCGCAAATCCCAGGAAAGAGGAGATATACTTATTCGCGCTCCTGGGAAGCGTCTGTGACGTTGCTGTCTTTCCTCCGATGGAATACCCTTCCAGGTACGCGTTTTTCCCCGATCCTTCCGAAACTACGCTCTCCAGCAGCATCTGCATGGTCTCGGATGTCTCTTTAGAGACAATGCCTGACTCCACTTCATAATCAAACTCTTCCACTATGCTGCCGTTTCTGTCAAGGATCGCCGTACCCACATGGGGAGTCACTCTGTTTCCCCCGTTTACAATCGAGCTGACTGTCACCGCCATCTGGATCGGCGTGACCTGAAATGACTGGCCAAACGTCATGGTCGCCAGTTCCACGGTACCGATATCCTCTTTCCGGTGCATGATCGTCCCCGCCTCCCCCGGCAGGTCAATATTCGTCAGCTTCATAAGCCCAAAATCTTCAAAATATTCATAGAACCGGTCCGCTCCCAGCCTGAGCCCGATATCCATAAATACCGGGTTACAGGAATTTTGGATACCCTGGACAAAAGTCTCCTGCCCGTGCCCGCCCACCTTGTGGCAGCGGATCTTCCGGTCCTCCACGATCCGGTATCCGGGGCAGAAAAATGTATCGTCAAGAGACACCCCCCCCTCTTCGAGGCAGGCGGAAGATGTAATGATCTTAAATACGGACCCCGGCTCGTAAGTATCATTGATACAGCGGTTCCGCCACATCTGATTGAGTTCGTCCTGGAGCTCCTCATCTGACAGGGAAGCCGCATCTGTCCCTGTATTCAGCTCATACGGCTCGTTCAAATTAAACTCCGGGACATTGACCATTGCGTAGATTTCTCCGTTCTGCGGATTCATCAGAAGGATAGACACCGCTTCCGCCTGTTTCTCCTCCATAACTTTCTCTGCCGCCTGCTGGCAGTAGGACTGGATATTATAGTCCAGACTGACCTGCAGCGTCTCACCCGGTACCGGCTCAATCCGATCCTCCGCCACCCCATTAAGCTCCACTCCTCTCGCATCTGTGACAGTCAGGATCGTCCCGTTTGTCCCTTTCAGATACTCCTCATATTTCACTTCCAGACCGATGATCCCCTGATTATCCCCGCCTGTAAAGCCCAGGACGCGGGAAGCAAGCTCATCATAAGGATAATAACGCTTATAATCCTCATCCACCTTCACTCCCGCCAGGTCATAGCCGCGTATACGGTCTCCGACTTCCTTATCTACGTTCGTCTTGATCTTCTCCATGGAAGATACTTTTTCCACCTTTTTCCTGACCTCTGCCTCATCCAGTTCCAGCTCTCGGCTCAATACAGAGATAACTTCCTCCGGCTCTTCCACCTGACTGTGGATAACAGAGATCGTACATACCGTGCGGTTCGTTGCCAGCACCACTCCGTTCCGGTCCACGATCTCTCCCCTGGCGGCTTTGATCTCACGTTCACGCTCGTGGAGATCCTGCGCCAGCTCCTGATAGTAATCTGCGTCAAAAATCATCAGATAGACCAGTCTTCCGATCAGGGCTGCAAGCACCAGGGCAGCGCACAGAAAGACGATCATAATCTTCTTTTTGTTGTATGTCTTATTTTTCTTCATATTATAAAAACCATGCAAAAGATGTTGTTACAGCTTATTACATCTTCTGCATGGTTATTCGCGTTTCCGCTATTCCGCCGACTCCCCGGCAGCCCAGTCGTCCAGGTCAGGGCTGTAATTTTCATCAATATAAGCCCCGTCCGGATTGTCGTAGGTATCCTGGTAGTTCTCGTCGTAATCTGTGTACTGTGTATCTCCGAAATTCTGTCCTTCTGTCTGAACATTCTCGCCGCTCTCCGCGATCGTCGTGATCCCCAGATAAGGGAATGCCTCCTCCATGATCTTTTTGCTCAAACCGAGTACAAGACTGCTGTCTCCCGCAGAGTCATTTCTCGCCTCATCGATCACTACATAGATCAGTACCTCCGGGTTTTCCTGAGGCGCGTAACCTATATAAGAAAGAAGGTATTTATTGTTTCCGCGGGGCAGTTTTTCTGCTGTTCCTGTTTTTGCGCCGATATCATATCCTTCTACCTGCGCCCGCTGTCCTGTCCCGTAGTCCATCGTAGCTTTCAGATAGGTTTTCAGCATCTTTGAGGTATCAGCAGATATCGTCTTACGCAGAAGGACCGGATCTTTTGTCTCGATCACATTGCCATTCTCATCCTGAATCTGTTTTACCACATGCGGCTCATAATAATAGCCCCCATTGATCAGCGAGCAAAACGCCGCAGCCATCTGCGTCATAGTCACATTAAAATTCTGTCCGAACGAGTTGCTGGCAAGATCCACCTCTGTCATATTTTCCGCCGTATATAAAAGCCCTGCCGTAGACGCCTCTCCGGGAAGGTCGATCCCCGTATATTCGCCGAACCCGAAAATATGCTGATATCTGGTGAAATTATCCACTCCGATAACAGATGCCATATCCATAAGCGCGACATTACACGAATTAGCGATCGCATCCTGGACTGTTTCCGTGCCGTGTCCTGCCCGGTAATGGCATCCAATCTCCCATCCCATGACGTCTTTGGAGCCGCCGCAGTAATAAGTCTCATTTCCCGTAAGAGTCCCCGTCTCCAGACCCGCTGCCACAGTAAATGGTTTTGCCACAGATCCGGGTTCATATGCATCGCTGACACAGAAATTACGCCAGAGATCATTTAATACCTCAGCCTCTTTCTCCTCGTCTGACAGTTCCTCCCATTTGGGTTCCCGTCCCTGCTCCGTATAATCTTCTGCCACCTCCTGCATCTTCGCGGCCCAGGCTTCCTCCGAATAAGTCAATGACCAATTTCTCGGGTCATTCAGGTCAAAATTCGGATAGGATGCTTCTGCCAGGATTTCCCCTGTATTCGGGTTCATGATAATGACCGCGGTATTCTTGCTTCCAAGCTCTCCATCCCCGGCATGTTCCTGGTTAAACTCAAGTATCGCCTGCTCCACAATATTCTGGAGTGTCACATCAATAGTAGACACAACGGTATTTCCATTTTTCGCCGGCTTGACCGTCCGCTCCACAGAAGATTCCGAATCGAAATATCCGTATTCCCGTCCGTCTGTCCCATTCAGCACGTCATTGTATGCATTTTCAATGCCGATCGCGCCATTGTTCCCGGCGTACGTAAAGCCCACCACATCGCTCGCCATACTTCCGTAAGGGTAACTCCTTGTATAGTCCTCCTCCAGCCAGACGCCCATTACATCCGGGTATTTTTCATCATCCTCATCAATCTCATTGAATTTCTGCGCAGTCTCATAGTCAATACCCTGCGCGAGAATCTCATACTGACTGTCCGGATCATCCTCTATCAGACCGTCTACGACACTGCCTTCAATTCCGAAACATTCTTTGAGGACTTCTTTTGTAGGCTCGATATACTCGTCTTTATCTGTCATCATTTTTACGTCCAGAATCACATTATAAACACGTTCGCTGGTCGCTATCTTCGTCCCGTTGCGGTCTACGATGTCTCCGCGCTTGAAGGCGATCACACGGCTGTTATAATTCTGCTGGTCAAGGACTGCCTTTGTATATTTGCTGCCCTTAGTGACATTAATGTATGTGATCCTGCCTATAAGAACAACAAAAGCCAGTATCACTGCCATAAATAGCATTACCAGCTTCCGTTGCATCCTGAGCGGGAATTTTTTCGTCAAAAATTCAAATCTGCTCTTTTTTCTTTTTCTTCCTGCCATATCATTTTTCCTTATTTTGATGCGTCGCTCGACTTCGCAAGCACTCCGCTCTCGGGAATGTCACTGTACTGCTTCACGTATTCCCCTGACGGTCTGTCATACTCAACGACAGAGCCTTCAGCTTCAGGCACCATTCCCAGTTCATTCATCGCACGGTCGCGCACGGTCACAAGATTCACAGAATCCGCTGCTGCATTATAAGCCGTATCGTTCGCCTCTGTCAGGTCTGCAAGCTGTTCCTGCATTGCAGTCACCTTCTCAGACCTGCTGACAACTTCTGACTGAAGGCTTAAATATACCATGCATACCAGCACAGCACACACTGCCGCCGCCGCGAGAAACACTGCATACGCGGGGCTGATACTCTTTGCGCGATGTCTGTTCTTCGCCACCTGCCGGCTCATCTGCCTGCGCTGCTCCGGCTGCGCTTCCGGCACTCTCTTCGGAAGAGGTTCCGCCTGGCGTACAGCATTTCCATACACATAGAACTGACTACTGTCGTTTCCCCTGCGCCCTGTTGTTCTCTGATTGTATGTCCTATATCCTGCTGCCATAACGCTATGCCCCTTTCCTGCCTCTTCCCCGCCGGGCTCTCCCCTTCCCGGAGGGAAAAAATATTTTAAACTACTCCCTTTTATGCCCGTTCAAATATCCTCAGTTTCGCGCTCTTCGAACGGCTGTTGGACTCCATCTCTTCCTCCGACGGAAGGATCGGCTTCCTTGTGACCACTTTTCCTTTTGAAGTCTTCCCGCAGACACATACCGGAAAGTGGCTGGGACAGGTACATGGATTTTCGTTTTTCCGAAATGCGCTCTTCACGATCCTGTCCTCCAGCGAATGAAATGTGATAATACAGATCCGTCCCCCTGGATTTAGCATGTCGATCATATCATCCAGCGAATCCCTGAGCACGTCCAGCTCGTGGTTCAGTTCAATCCGGATCGCCTGGAACGTCCGCTTTGACGGGTGCCCCGAAGTCTTCTGGATCTTCATCGGTATGGCGTGCCGTATGATTTCATTCAGCTGTCCTGTTGTCTCGATCGGTTCTTTTGCGCGCTCCGCGACAATGTGCTTTGCAATGTTTTTTGCAAATCTGTCTTCCCCGTAGTCGCGGATCACACGGTAAAGTTCCGCCTCGCTGTATCCGTTGACAATGTCCCTTGCTGTCATCTTCTGCCTCTGGTCCATCCTCATATCAAGCGGGGCATCCGCCCGGTATGAAAATCCTCTCTCGGCAGTATCAAGCTGATACGATGACACCCCCAGGTCCAGGACGATCCCGTCCACCTTGTCAACACCTATTGCCTGGAGCTGTGGCTTCATATCACGGTAATTGCTCCTTATTATCGTGACCTTCTCCCCGAAGCCTGCCAGCCGCTCTGACGCCGCTTTGATGGCGTCCGCATCCTGGTCTATTCCTATAAATCTCCCCTTGTCACCTAACCGGCTGCACACTTCAAAGGCATGTCCGCCTCCGCCCAGCGTGGCGTCCACATAGGTGCCGTCCGGTCTGACATTAAGCCCGTCCACTGTCTCGTGCAGCAGAACGGATATATGTTCGAATGCCATGGTCTCCTCCTTATCAGATCCTGATTCCTATGGATTCCATACGCTCTGCGATGGCATCCAGGTCTTCTTCGCTCACCTGGCTGCGCTCTTCCCAAAGCGCCTTGTCCCAGATCTCGACTCTGTCCTGGACTCCCACCAGGACAACGTCCTTCTCCAGATGAGCTGCCTTGCGGAGCGACGGCGGGACAAGAACTCTCCCCTGCTTGTCGAAGCTGCCCTCCGAAGCGCTTCCGAAGAAATAGCGTTTAAAGATTCTGGCATCCTTGTTCATACGTGGTAAGGTCTCAAGCTCGGCAACGAATTTATTCCATTCTTCCTGAGAGTAGACAAAGAGGCATCCCTCCAGCCCGTTACAAATGACGAAGCTGTCACCCAGATCATCCCTGAGTTTCGCCGGAATGATGAGTCTTCCCTTTTCATCAATGCTATGGTTAAACTCTCCTAATAACATCTGGAATCCTTTCTCTTAATGTGAGCCTCCACATCGCTCCCCACTTTGTACCACTAGCCACCACTCTTTACCACTTGACTCCATTCTAAACCACCACTCCCCCTTTTTCAACCCCCTTTTTTGATTTTTTTGTGTCTCCCAAGAACAGTAAATACAGCCGAAAATAGCAGTTTTCAGGGCAAAAAAAGAACATGTAGAGGATGGCGTTTAACCATCACCCTACATGTTGTGTTTTTCTCCTGCGGAGTATAATATTTTTATGCGGTGGGAATACTTCCCACCTTTTTTTAATTTGCCACCTGAAGAAGCTTATTCCGCTTCCTGATCAGCAGTAAGGCTGTTCAGATAATCATTGACTGAATCATAATTCACTTCAGCTACAACTCTCTCTTTTCCCGACTCATACATATCATAAGCCGAGTATCCCAGCCATCCGATCAAAGCAAGAGCCACAAGCGTAAGGACACCTTTGCGGACAATCCCCATCACTTTCTGCTTCCGCATGAGCTGTTTTCTGTTGGCCTTCTCCTTTTTATAACGATCCACCTTTTCCTGGCTCATATCGCATATGCTCCTTTCCGTGTTTCACTCAGATAATGACAGTTTATCACATTCTGCGTCAGAGCACAACAATTATTCCGCCATCGTTTGCATACATAGTACTGATCCCCGCTGTATCTACGATAAAGCTGTCCTTTACACGGATTATATCAAGAAGCATCCTCTCCACTTCCCTTGCTCTTTCCGGACAATTGCAGTGGGCAATTGCAAGCACCTTTTCTTTTGTCTCCCTGCCGTCGCGCACGATCTGCTCCGCCATTTTTACCAGCGCGCGCTTTATCCCCCTTGCCTGCCCGAGCTGGCAGATCGTCCCCTGAGGAGTTGACCCCATTACGGGTTTGATATTGAGCGCGCTCGCCACAAATGATTTTATTCCAGTGAGACGTCCGTTCTTGCGCAGTGTATCAAGGTTTTCCAGGACAAAATACGTGTGCTGCCCTTCAATATAAGCCTCCGTCTCACTGACTGTCTCATCAAATGTCATTCCCTGCTCTTCGCATTCTCTAACCTTACAGGCGATCAGGGTTTCCCCGACAGACGCTGACCTGGAATTAAAGACATGGATCTGCTTGCCGTCCTCTCCATGCTCCTCTTTCCACAGCTTAGCTGCAAGCTGCGCGCTGTTAAACGATCCGCTCAGCTCAGAGGAAAGAGTGACCACATACACTCTCTGCTCTTTCCCGCTGTACAGATCCATATATTTTTCCGGCGAAGGGCACGATGACTTCGGACACTCCGGGCTTGCCGCCACCCTGCGCAGAAAATCCGCCTGGTCAAAAGTCTCGTCATCCATGATCACATCCCCGTCCACCTGCATACTCAAAGGAGCGCTCACAAATATACCGCTTTCTTTCATTTTATATGTCAGTTCGCCGCAGCTGTCCACGATAATTTTATAATCCATAACATTTCCTCCGGAACCGCAATGTATATTTTGTATTTCTAGCATATGTAGTTTTTAATACCAGATTTAAATATACCATACATTTCTCCAGAAGGAAAGAGTTTAATGTGAAATTCCTGTGAGCCGGCCTGCTTATTCTCCCTCCAGGCGGATTTTTCTCGAAATTCCCAGGGCAATCCCCATTTCCGCCATAAGGAACAAAATGGCAGTTCCTCCGTAACTGATGAAGGGAAGCGTGATACCCGTTGTCGGAAGCAGTCCGGTAACTACCGCGATGTTCAGGATCACCTGAAGCGCAATATGGGCAAAAATCCCTGTCGCGATCAGTGAGCCATATAAATCCGGAGCATTTTTAGCAATAAACATGAGACGGTATAAAAGAAGCCCGAAAAGCACAAGGATTATGATCGCCCCAAACACTCCCAATTCCTCACAAATAACCACAAGTATCATATCGTTCTGCGCTTCCGGAATCACTCCCAGCTTCTGCGTGCTGTTCCCAAGTCCCTTTCCGAAAAATCCCCCGCTTCCGATTGCATACAGTCCCTGCATTACCTGATAACTTCCGGTATCCATTGTTGCCTCCGGGTTCAGCCACGAAATAATCCGCTGGAGGCGGAAATTATCACTGTTTGCCACTGTCACAGACAGGATCGCAATACCGATGGCGGCAACAGCTGCCCCCGCCCCTATAACAGCAAGGAATGGCTTTGTCTTCGGGTGGATCACAAAGATCAGGATACATGTGATCGCCATTACGATGATCGCTGTACTCAGATTGTCTGTCAGAAAGAGGACGCCTCCGGACGCCACCGCTCCCAGTGCAAGCACGCGGATGATCCCTTCCATGGTATACGCCTTCCTTCCAAGACGGCATAACTCATAAGAAATGAAAAGGATAACCGCGATCTTTGTGATCTCCGCCGGCTGGAGCGTCATATTGCCCGGAAGCCCGATCCACCGCCTGGCCCCGTTTACCGTCACACCCAGAGGGGTCTGCACAAGCGCCATCAGGATCATCGAAAAAATATAAATCTCCAAAGCAAATGCGCCGTAATAATGATAGTCGATCTTGGATACGATAAACATTCCAGCCACGCCCGCTGCTGCAATCAGCGCCTGTTTTGAAAAATAGTACATATCATTTCCAAAATCTGCCTGCGCCTCATATGAACTTGTACTGTATAGCATAACAAGACCAAAACACATAAGGAACACAATAACCATCAGCAGGTCAAAATCAAAATATTGCGCCTTCTCCGCCGGTCTGTTCCGGCTTTTGGCGATCACCGCAGTCAGACCGGTCCGTTTCGGCGCTTTCGCCGGGCGTGAAGTCCGACGCCCGGAACGCTGCATCTTTTCGGACCTGGGAGCCTGCCTTTGGGGTCTGTACTCCGGAAGCGGTTTCGGTGTGTGGAGCACCTGGCGCCTCCTGTCGATCGTCCTCTGATAACTTTCATATCCGGAGCGTATCCCCGCCGTGCGCATAGGTCTTGTATCTGATAATGAGGTTGAGTTGTCCCTGTATCCCACAGTCCGCATCGGCTGCGTATCCCCAAGGCCCGCGCTTTTTTTCTTTCTGCTCTTTTTGTCTTGTCCCCGCTGTCTGATCGGTCTGACAGTCCTGCTTCTCATATTATCACCTATCTTGCATTTACAGCCGGATGTACAGGTTTACCGTGTTCAAAAAACCTGTCATACCACACAAGGAAGATATACACCGCCCAGATTTTCCGGCTGTCGTCTGTTTTCTCATTTATGTTCCTTCCTTCTCTGTGATCATCCAGCATCTTCATGAGCATATCTGTATTAAAAAACTTCTTTGCCGCGCTTGTGGCAAACATCGCTCTGACCCGGTTATAATACTTCTCCTCCCTGAGCCATACCCTGATAGGGATCGGAAAACCAAGTTTCTTCTTCTCTGCCGTTTTACTGCGTATATTTCTTTCAGCCGCCGCGCGAAGGGCTACTTTCGTCTTCGGCGCCCTCACTTTATAATCAAGCGGCAGCGTCTCTGCCAGTTCCAGCACCTTCTTATCAAGGAACGGCACCCTGACTTCCAGGGAATTCGCCATGCCCATTTTATCCCCTTTCATAAGAATATCATGGACCAGCCAGAGATGCATGTCAACATACTGCATCTTTGTCACCGGATCTTTATCCTTTACCCGCTCATACAGGGGACGGGTCACATCCTGGATGCCCGGCCTGCACCCTTTCTTTAAGATCTTGTTCGCCTCACGCTCGGTAAAGATATTCGTGGCGTTGGCAAAATACCGTTCCTCCAGTTTCCTGCCATGCCTCATGAGGAACCCTCTGCCCTTCATGCCGCGGGGCAGGCAGTACTCCGCAAATCTGCCGAGAGCCCGGCGGATCACAAATGGAATCTTATTAAAGGCAGTATGTTCCAATGGTTCGCAGTAAATATTATATCCGCCGAAAAGTTCGTCCGATCCCTCTCCTGAAAGAACAACCTTCACCTTCTTAGAAGCTTCCTCGCTCAGGAAATACAGTGCGATCGCAGCCGGATCCGCTACCGGTTCGTCCATATAATACTGGATATCGGACAGCCTGTCCCAGTACTCGTCCGGGGTGATGACCTTTGCGTCATTCTGCATGTTAATGCTGGCCGCAAATTCTTTTGCATCCTGGATCTCACTGTACTGACCCTCGTCAAAACCAACGGTAAAGGTATGATCCACCTGCCCGAGCCAGGTCAGATAACTGGAATCCACGCCGCTTGACAGATAGGAAGCGACCTCAACATCGCTGATCTTATGCTTCTCCACCGACTCCTTCATTACCGCTTCCACCTCGTCAACGGCCTCCTCGAAGGATTTCGTATTATCTCCGGTGAAATTCGGTTCAAAATACCGCGTGATCTTCATCTCTCCATTTTCATACGTGAAATAATGTCCCGGCTGAAGACAGAACACCCCTTTAAAAAAAGTTTCATTCGTCGGCACGAACTGGAAAGACAGATAATTGCCAAGCGCATCCTCATTAAAGATCTTGTCAAATTTCGGATGTTCCATAAAAGCCTTGATCTCTGATGCGAACATAAGCGTCCCGTTCATCTGCGCATAATAGAATGGCTTAATGCCAAAAATGTCCCTTGCCGCAAAAAGACGCTTTTTTTTCGTATCCCAGATGACGAAAGCATACATCCCGCGCAATCTGTCCACCAGACTCTCTCCCCATTCTTCAAACCCGTGGATCAAAGTCTCTGAATCTGTGTTGGACACGAAAACATGCCCTGCTGCTGCCAGCTCCTCCCTGAGTTCCTGATAATTATAGATTTCCCCGTTAAATACAAGTACCATGCTCTTATCTTCATTATATAACGGCTGGTCGCCCACAGATGAGAGGTCGATAATGCTCAGGCGCCGGAACCCCAGCGCAGCATCCTCATCAACATACTTTCCTTCACTGTCCGGTCCCCGGTGAATGATCGTGTTCATCATATTCACCAGTACCTGTTCCCTGTCTTCCACTTCGCCGACAAATCCTGCGAATCCACACATATTAAGCTCTCCTTTTCCCGATCACAAATCACTTCTTAAACTCTATTTTTCCCCTGAATGCGAGACTGCACTCATAATAATAGATAAGGAACCAGTTTCGGTAAGCCTTTTTACCTGATCTGATCCCTTAGTGCCGTGCTTTGTGTCTGATAAAATATAGTTTCTGTACCAATCGGGGTGACAGGATTCGAACCTGCGACCTCACGGCCCCCAGCCGTGCGCTCTAACCAAACTGAGCCACACCCCGCCGACTCATACATTATATATAATTTGACAGCAAATGTAAAGAAAATTTTTCTCACCGTCTCTTCTCACTTTCACATCTCTTCAGGGTTTCCATAATATAATAGTGAGTTATCACTTATGGAAGGAGCAGCCAACAATGGCAAATTGTCAAAATATGCGCTATATGCGCCGTCCCATGACATCCTCCCCGTCTCAGTCCTGCGCCTGCCGCATGGACGGATGTCCGGACACACATGATTTTTTCCCGTCTGACATTCCCCTTGCAATGGCATATGTCAAATGGCAGGAGTGGAACGATCTCTACGAGCCATGCAAAGCCCTTAAAAACGGAACACTTTTCCAGGAACTGGATAAATCTTTCTCCGGGAAAGGAGGATGCCGCAGATGAATATGTATACAATGCCAAATAACAATACAATGCGCAGAATAAATAATACGACGCCGCGCACCGGCGGGAATGCCATGAACCGCCGGCAGCTCATGGACCACATCAATCAGGTCAGTTTTGCAGTGGATGAAGTGAAATTATATCTGGATACTCATCCCTGCGACAGAGAAGCGCTCGCATACTTCCGCGAGATGAGCCGGAAACGCAATCACGCTCTGAAGGAATATGCCGCCGCCTACGGACCTCTTACGATCGATACCGCTGAGGAGTCCTGTACCGAGCGCTGGAACTGGATCAACGAACCATGGCCGTGGCAGGAAGGAGGATGCTGATTTATGTGGAATTATGAAAAAAGACTGCAGTATCCGGTGAAGATTACCCAGACAAACCCGAAGATCGCCCAGATCATCATCACCCAATTCGGAGGGCCTGACGGAGAGCTCGCCGCGTCCATGCGGTATCTGTCACAGAGATATACTATGCCGTATAAAGAAGTAACAGGAACACTGACGGATATCGGGACAGAAGAAGCAGCCCATTGAGGCTATACATAATAAAGAGTTGTTTCTACCTATTATATGCGCATTAGAGAGGATGATACAATATTCCACCCCGGAGCGGGTGCCCCGGGGTGTTTTTATGCCTTATGATTACTGTATGCGGATTGACTGTCCCGGATAGATCAGATTGGGATTGCTGATCCCGTTGATCTGTGCAAGGTACTGATATGATGTGCCATACGCCGCCGCAATCTCGGACAGTGTATCTCCGTACTGCACAGTGTAATACTGACCGCCAGAACTGGATGCTCCTCCCGGGATAGTCAGCACCTGCCCCGGATAGATCGTATATGGGCTGTGTATGCCGTTGGCTGACGCAATCGTCTGCCAGGACACGCCCAGCCGGGATCCGATCGCAGACAGGCAATCACCGGGCCGGACCGTATACGTAGATCCGTATGACGGAGGCGCCTCATAATCCCCGATTACCTTGATGCTCTGGCCCGGATAGATCAGATTTGGATTACCGATCCCGTTGATCTGTGCAAGGTACTGCCATGTTGTCCCGTACAGGTATGCGATCCCCGATAAGGTATCGCCGTACTTGACGATATACCACGTCTCCTGTACGGGCGGATCCGCAGGCTGCCCCGGCGTGTAATCGCTCCCGCCGCCTGAATAGCCAGCGTAAGCATCCCATGCAGTTGCATCACCATAAAAGATATCCAGATCCAAGGCTCCGCCCCAGCCGCTCAGATATCCGCTTGACGTATACTGATACATAGCCGCACCGTCCCATGCCCCCAAGGATCCGTAGATTGGCGGGTCCGCGGCAAAGCCGTAAAACGGAGTATACCCCAGATAATACCCGGCATTCCAGAGCCCGTAATCCGATGCTACTGAAGACCAGTCATACATATTGACAACGCTGTTTGACATGTAGATCATCGGGCGCACGCCGGTCATATTGTAGACAGCATCCAGCCAGGTCTCAGCCCAGCCCACGCCCTGATAGATCGCACTGCCCTCAAAATCGAGAACCAGTACCGCCTCTCCTATGTATCCGCTGATATTATCGACAAAATACTCCGCCTCTGCGATAGCATTTCCACCGCCGGCAAAATGATATACACCGACCTTTTTTCCACTGTTCTTAGCATCCCAGTATACTCTATCGCAGTCAGGGTTGACATAGCTTGTCCCCTCTGTGGCTTTTGCGATCACAAACTCTACACCCTGGACCTGATCCACCTGGATCCCGCTCTGCCATGATGATACATCGATCCCGTTCATCGCTGCTCCGACCGGGAGCGGCAGGGCAAAGCTGAACACAAGGGCCAGTGCCAGGATTGTTTTTCTCATTTTTTTCATTTTTTCTCCTTCCTGTTGCGCCGGCGCAACACTATATAGTTACTTGTACCCGCCAGTGGTCGCCATCATGGGACCATAGGTCGATCCACTCCCCGTCCCCGCGGATGTGGTCAATCTGATCGGACGCGCAGACCACCGCGTAAATTTTAAAAGGGAGTACTCCCCCGTACTCCCTCACCGTGTTACTGATCTCCTGATTCGTCATTTTGATTCACGACCTTGTCCGCGACCTTAAGGCCGTTGACCAGAATCGCCGGCACATTGTATCCGGCTTCAACAAAGTTCTCCAGGATGGATCTGATCTCATTAATAATAAGAGATGCCAGGACAAACCACCCCAGCAGGGTTGTGATTCCCAAGTCGATTCCGATCACCTTGCCGATTTCGATAAATACCGCGGATGCCCCGAAGGCAACCATGACCATGAGCCAATATCCCAGCTTTTTAAGTACGCCTTTCCATCCCGCTACGCTGTTTTCCTTGCCCGCCAGACGGCTTTTCATCCATCCCGTCAGCCAGTCCCCCACATTGAGGAGCAGGAACGCCAGGAAGAGGATCCAGTGGTCTCCAAGGATGTACGACAGGACCGCTACGATCGTCCCGACAACGGCATTGTATCCGTCAATAATCGGTGCTGCATAGTTCATTTTCACATACCTCACTTCCTTCTTATTTTATTTTGTTTTAGAGTATAAAAATAAGACCTGTTACGGTCTCGCTCTGATTTCCATATTATGATCACCTCACTCTGCGACACTGAAGTACTGCCCGATCAATGCGCTCGGCGGGAAGTATAGTGTAACCTTATCTCCTTCATCCATGCCCTGACGGTCCATCACGTACACGGTGCCACCCTCGGAATAATATTTTCCACATTCATACTCCATCCCCGCAGTTGTCACTGTATCAGGCACCGGGATCGGGTCTTCCTGCGTCCCGGCGTGTTCCCCGGTATCCACCGCTACCCAGATGCTCGGGGCAATCCCCGGCGCCCAGCTCTCCTGCGACGTGTGCTCCTGTAAGCATTTATACAGCACGTCGTCTTGTAATACCTTGAAATCAACAGGGTACTGCACTCCATTTGGATCATATGCCGGGTAGATCGCTTTGACAGAGACCGCCTGGGTATCCGGCAGGGACTGTGCCTGGATCTGTGCGACAAGCACGGCTGCAGCCTGTACTTCTGTCTGTACTTCCGGCAGTGTCTCAGCCTTATACATCACTACGGTATAGATATTGCCCGGTGACCATGCGATTTGGTATAGCTGCGTATACCCCTCATACTCGGCAATCGTCTGCCCTCGCTCCTGTACAGTGATCTTCCGTGTCTTAAGCGGGTCGCTGAAATACTGCCGGAGCGTTTCTGGGGATTCGAGGGTCAGGATTTTCAGATATCCGCCTCCCGGCGTTACTTTCTGGACGGGGATGCTTGAGGCATCGTTAAAAATAAGTTTCATTATGTAAATCACTCCTTTCTATTTGTTGGAAAAATGCATATTTGGCAGAGCTGCTCTCAAAAGTAAACGGTATTCAAGTGACAACAAAATACTACAATATATCATTAGTTTATAATCAGTATGTCACGGGCAACTATTGGCGGGGAGCATGGGAAATTCCGACCGAAGATCTCGAAGAGTGCGGCACGCCGATATCAGTGTGCTTTTCGAACTCGGACAGTTCTGCCGGAATGGCTGCATTCGATAATGTCGAACGAACAAAATGCACGTTTGGCGGAAACTCAACATCGGGCACCGCCCGTATCACATATTTAAAATTGTGATCGAAAAGCTCAGTTTTTAAATGCTATCCAGTTAACCACGCCATATATCGGTGACGAATAACTGCTGTATATTCTTAATACGAATTTATCTACTTTGTTTAGGGCATTTTGGACCGTTGCAGCAACATATTGTGGGCTCAGGCTTGTCGTAACAATTACCCCATAGTTTGTATCAGGAAAATGAGCATTTAAAGGTATTTCTATCTCTTGCAGACCCGGATTTACAGTAATTTGCGTTGACACACCAAATTGCAAATTATTAGTTAACTCCGACAAATATGCATTTAGCGTAGACATGTCCATCAGGACCTGAAACAGCGGTTCGACAGCGACGATATTGATTCCATCCAGTTCAACCTTATACAATGGCATATCCGCCACTAAATCACCAGCCTGTATATCCCCTTCTATATATTCTGGAATCACTGGATCCGACTCTGCCGGCGTTCCCTGCATCACTTCTAAACCAAGTGATTCTACACCTGTATCCTGATTTCTCTCATATCTTAAAACAATAAGATCAACCCTTTTCATTCCCTGCGAGCCGTTCATTATAGTGACAGAATCATATGTATTTTTCTTGATAACTCCCGCACATCCCTGGTGCACAATAACACCATCGCTTATTTTTATCTCATTGTTGCTTGCAACCTCGGATTCTATCTTTTTCCCGACAGACAGCACATATGATTGAGGTCCAAGAATACCTATATTCACGTCTCTGTCCATTTCAGCAGTGATGTGATTAGTCCCAGTAAATCCTGTTATAATCTGCATTATGACTCTCCTTCCAATTTGTATTCTAGCTTTTCTTTACCTTCTGCCACGGTCCATATTTTTCTTCCAATTGGTTTTCGCATACTTTCACCTGTTAAATAGTCCCGACCGCCTACAATGTCGCCGACATCAACCTCGAGATCAAGTTTCTCCATTGTCATTGTATATTCTTTATGATTCTTTGATTTTTCCAGCTTCTCCGTTCCATTTTTAATCAGATCAGATTCTTCAGATCCGCTGCTATCATATACTTCCGCGATTTCTTCAGCACCTTTAAAATGCTGTGTACGCACGATATTGTTATTTTCATCAGTATACAAATGGATCACAAGACGGTCCTTCAAATCGCCTTTTCCCAGGCAAATCAAATGATTTACCCCACGCTGATTATCTGTCATGGTAAAATTCATATGATTATCATTTGACAGCTCATATTCCTCTGAATAATCAACAATCGGCACCGCCTGAACCTGAACATATCCGATTTCACTTGCCGAGCCTTCAATGTACCTTATGTCGAGTCGATGCCCGACAGACTTCAACATCTTTACCATCCCGTCGTGTAGCGTGCAGTATCTTTCAAATTGAAAATTGTTCACGGTCACACCAGTATCTTTAGAGACTCCGTAAAACATTCCAGGAAATTCTTTTTCAACAAAACTCTTAAGGATACTGTTAATCTCTCCGTTCGCATAAGCATAGTCTTGTCCTGCCTGTGGAGATATGATTTTTTTCGTCATCATCCCACGCCATGTATACCCTTTCGCGGTAATCGCATTCGCACTTGTATCAGTATAGATCTCTTTGACAATGCCGCCGAACTCAGTTTCCGGCACATACATTATGCAGCTTTGCCCGATCTCCCCTGTCCAGTCATAGCGTTTAAATTCTACTTCAAAATCATTCAGGCTGTCTTTGTCTTCCCCTACTTCAAAATCTATATTTGCATTTGACACATATCCCATCGGTCTCCTGAGTTTATCTGTCCTTATCAACCTCATATTCAGGGACGCTCCTTTCCTTGTATACTGTGATGTCGAAGCCAAATTCACCATTCCAGCTTACTAGCAGATCTCCTTGCGGAATCGGGGTAAAAATAGAATCGCTATTTCCTTTTTTATAGAAAATATTTTGTACAGTCCCGTTTGAAAGATATTTCATTACGGTATTGTTGAGGCTGTCTACTTCGATATATTCGTTAACGGATAATGTCTCGTAGACCTGATATACATGATCGTTGATCGTAATCCGCGGATTTGTACAGGGACCATAGATAATCATTTTATAGTTACTTGGTTTGTAATGGTCTATATACCAATGCTGAGATCCAGATGCCGGTCTAGAATAATCATAATCATACCCATACGGATAACCTAAAAATCCATATTCTTCACTTTTTCCTGCCGAATCTGGATAAAAACTTTTTGTTATATCTTGTATCCAGAACGGATATGGACAATATATATCAACTTTACAATCTGACCAGTTATTCCAAGTGCTTGATACTGAGTTTTCGGCTTTTTGGATGTAACACTCAATATAATATGTTCCGAAATATATTCTGCCTGGAGTCATATTCGAAATATCTCGTTCAAACGCATTAACAAGCTCGTCAAGGATCTGATGGCGTTCTGCGAGTTTTCCACGCACTGTCAAAGTGATTGAATATGTAATCGAATCTTTGCCATTTGTTACACCTCCCTTCCTGTAAGCCTGTTCCACTCATCTGTAAATGCCTGACCAGAATCATACACTGCAATATCTTCTTTTTCTGCGTTGGGATTTAACAGAGCTTCAAGAATAGACCTCGGTCTCTTCTTGCCTTTCCTTCCATCTTTCGTCTGCATCCATACAAGTAACCCCAGGCGATCCGCAACAGCTGCCTCTAAAACCCTCTCTGGAGTCGTATTCATTCCCGCCATCTTCATTTTTATCCTTGAATTATCCCGAAGCCCTGCGGCTAGAGTCGCTGCTGTTCTAACTGGCAACCGCCTATAATCAAACACTCCGTAAGTCTCCGCAAAATCACAGATCAGCGCATCTTCATCCGTTGTTATCATTCCAGCCAGGATCAGGAGTTTTTTCCCGTTTTTCCATAAGCATTGATGATCTCTGTAATTTCAGCATTGATCCTTTCAACAGGGACACGCCCGTCTTTTTCTGCAACATGCTGATACAGCGCATTCCTAGATTCTCCTAAAATTTGTTTTACAACAAAAGAGAGTGCCAACGGGTTTGATCCGTCTGCAACCTCGGCAACGGCGTCCAAAAGCCGCATATCGTCCAAAGTGTTTTCCTTTATCTCAAATTCGAATCCTGATTTTGTTTTTCCTGTAATCACGATTTCACCTCTCTATTCTGTGCGGACAGCATCTACGCGCTTTTTTTCTTGATATATTCATAGTGTGTATTTCCTGATGTATCTGGAGTTGCTGTGATTGTAGTCTCGTATCCGATCGCATCTTCATCCACATATGTTATATCTCCAACCTCTGTCACCGTTGCAGAGGGCACAACAATTCTTTTTAAAATGCCTCCTTTTAAGATCATATCAACAACCCATGAGGATGCTTCCATCTCGTTATTATTTGCCTTTATTGTAATACCTGTTTCCAATGTCCCAGCAACATTATCATCCCCATATACGGACTTAAGGACTTCAACATTCAACGCCTCAATCAGCGTATACTGGAAAGTATCTTCTTTGCTTGTCTGCATGGTCAGAACGGTATCGCCGCCCCATGCTTTTACATTGTCGCTTTCCGGGCTGTTGGAATTCACAAGCCCATCTTCACTACAATATCCGAGCGCCTTAAACGCTTCATTAAGCGCCGTTTCGGCATCTGTCGGAAGCTCTGTTCCAAGTGGTGCCCTGAATATCGCCCCTCCAACCTTCGGTTTTCCCGTGCTCACATTTTTTGCGTCTGACATATTTCTTTGCCTCCTTTTTAATAATGCACAATATCAAATACTGCCTGATATCTATATTTTTTTTTGCTTGTATCCGTGTAATTGTAATCACTGTTTAAACTGCATTTACTTATTTCGTCTAGCTCAACTATATTTTTCATAGCTTCTTTTACACTCTCATTCAGCAGAGCAGCAGAATACAGCGAATCTGCATAGGACTGGATCGCAAATGTCGCTTTTTTAATATGATCTGTTTCACCACTGCCCGTCTTCTCGATCAGGACATATTCAGACGGCAAATTCGGTTCTTCCTCCAGCCTAACCGGGACTGCTAAGTTTTCGGACAGGTATTCAAGGATTATTTGTTCTATCATCACGATCCTCCCATCGCTTTTAGGGCGCTGTTATTTCCGTCATCTCCTCGTACTATGGAAACCGCCCTCGTCTGTGCCACATACGACTCTACTTCTCCGCCGCTTTTTGCAGCCATATTCCTTGCATGACCATCGATGACACCCTGCATTTCTTGAGACCTCATAAGCTGTCTCACGCCTTCCCGATTCAGCACAACTCTGACTTTACTCATAGCGTTCCACCATCCATTTCTCATTCCAGCCGAGCGGTATGTTTTCATCGATCCCCCTCTGAGGTAGGCTGATTACACGCCATGACAATCCAAAGAAATCAACCCTGTTATCCTTCCAAATATGCTCATCACCTTTCGGAATTGCTATGTTATACACAGCCTTTTTCCCGGTCAAGTTCAATGTGTCCAGCACTTCTGTTGTTGAAGCCGGCGCTACCAGGACATTTTCTACCTCAACGGGATATTCCTCGTAGACTGGATTCCCAAATGGATCTTCCCCCGTCTTCTTCCTTTCATAAAGAGTTACTGTTATCCCTTTGATCATTGCCATATAGTTCGATCACCCCATATCTCTGCCGGCGCAGACCCAAACGGGCTAGCTCTGACTTTTTAATAAACAGACCTCCGCCCGGAACCAGGAATGTACCTGAAACAGAATATCCGAGCGCGGACTCTGACCGCTGTGTCATCGGCTCTGTATCCGTAGATGTCATAAGCGTCCTGGCTACGACATCCACAGTCACAGATTTTGCTACAATCTTCAAATTTTCATCCTCGGATATCATTTGATCAAGATTTTTCCCGACTTTCTCAGCCTCATATCTCAGCGATCCTGACACAACCCCGAGCAGTTCTTCTGCCCGGGGAATCTCATCAGGATTCAGCTCTCTCCAAAGTTCCCGAATATCATCAATTGTTGCAAAATTATCCATCCTGTTTCCCTCTTGTTTTTCTGGAGTTCCGACCGGCAGAGGAGGCTTGTTTAGCGTCCTCTATCTTCTCCCAGTCTTTCCCAGATATTTGTGATTCAACGTCGATGACCGCGCCGGTTCTCTTATTTCTGTATTTCACACAAAGTACCCCCTGTCATTAGCCAGCTGCTTCCTTGATAATTGCAAACGCCTCCGGAAGCAGAATCCCCCAGCCGAGGTATATCTCCGCACGGATATACACCTGATTGTATCCTTTCAGGTCTTTTCCTGAATTGTCAGGATCTCCATACTTGATGATCTCCATCGGGATCTGTTTTGAATATCCCCACTTAAATCCGTTCTGGAAATCTCCGACAATGGCATGATCCTTTGTAGTCCCACCGGAAACCGTCCTATTGACATCCACTGCGATTCCGTTCAGGTCCTTTGGCGATGCGCCAAACGCAAATTCCGGATACAGTTTCACCCCGTTCGCTTTAACTTTTGCCATTGCTGCTCCGAATGTTTTTGACAGTGCCATGCCTGTAACATCCATCTCAGATCCATCTACAAGAGCGATTGCGGCCTCCAGGTTATCATCCGGCGTCGCGCTTGCATATGTAACCGTCTGAGTCACTTTTCCATCAAAGTGATTCGTCCCGATCACAGTAGACGCTGAGTTTGTCCTCGGATTGATTCCGTGGAACGCCGCAAGATCCAGACCCTTTGCAACCTTTTTAGCAAAACCATCATTGAATGCGGTCAGGGTATCGATCTGCGCCTCTTCTGTGGCATACAGGAACTCATCCGATACCCTTGCACCATATTCAAATTTGATCGGAACGATTGTAATCGGAGCTACGCTGATTCCTCCTTCTGTTTTCTTTCCTTCTTCCGCTACGATGTCAATCTCTTTATCCATCGAAAACGTAAACTCCTTCAGACCATTAAACGGGATTGGAGTCTGGGCGCACAGCGCCGCGATAGAAGATTTGCCTCTTACTTTTGTAACAAGATCCGTTACCAGTGTCGGATCAAATAAACTTCCTTTTACTGTTGACATATTATTAATCCTCCTTCAAATCTGACAGCATCTTTTTCACCGCTGCCCTTTTACTGTCTACTCCTGCAGGTTCCGTTGATGCCAATGGGGCACCGCCCTGATGCCTCAGTAATTTTGCCAAAGACTCTGCGTCTTTTCTGATATCTTCTTCGGATTCACCCGACAACCTGCCTGCAAGTTCATAAGGAATGTTATTCTCATGGGCAATCCGCATTTTAACCGAGTTGGTCTCGTAACCCTTGATCTTCGCATCCTTTTTTGCGGCTTCTTCCGGGGATAGATATCCGGCATACTTCTTTTTCTCGTCTTCCGGCGATAAATACCCGGCGTATTTCTTCGCCGCATCATCCGGCGACAGAAAACCTTCAAACTCTTTCCTTGTGGTTTCCTGCGCCCTTTTAATACGGTCAGAAATAATAGCGTCTAACTGTTCCTGTGTTTCGATCGGTTTAAATTCACTCATCGATCTGCTCCTTTCTCCCACTTTCCCGGTGGTATCGGTATTTTTATATTAAAAAAACACCCTCCCGGGTGTCTCCTTAATAACTGATTCTCTGTTTCTTTCTCTCCTGTTTTGTCTCCGCACATATCCAGTATGCCAAGATTACGCTGTCCAAAATAGCGATTTCCACACCTTCTTTAATTGATCGATATCCAAATCCACCATTGGATCCAATTGTACGCTTTTCACAATTCCCCACTGCATTTACAAGCGATGGCTGCCCCGTATGTTGTATATTTTTTTGATACAGTCCTTGTTCAAACCTGGCATTCGCAGAGATTACTTCCTTTACAGTTGGCAGAATAGGTTTTTTCAAACCAGCCTCTTTCATTTCATCTGAAAGTATCTTCTGTCCATTCGCCCCGTCTATGACAACCTTGTCCGTGTTCCATGCCCTCAAATAGGTCATAATCCATTCCGTTCCGGCTCTCACTTCCCGACAGTCGATCGTCTCAACGAAAATGTGTCCTTCTTTTGTCCTGACCGCAACAGAAAGAGCCACATTTGTCCCATCATGTCCATATTTTACCCCCGCAAACAGCTTACCTGTAAGCTCTGGCAGTGTGTTAACCTTAAGTTCATTCCACTCAGCTTTGCTGATCGCAGATTTCTGATTATATCGAATCCATAATCCCAGACGCTGTATATTGAAATCGACAGGATCACTGCCTATTTCATCCGTCACTGACCGCTCTGTAAAAATTGTTCCAAGCGACGGGTTTGTCTCATACCATAGATCTACATCCCGCGGATCAGATTGCACTTCTACGGACCATTCCGCCCATCCGGCATTGACTGTTGAGCCTTCCAACGTTGCCTTCCTGAACTTTGTAAATACAGTTCCGGAGCTGACCGGCGTCGGTGGCGTCCCGCAAAAAATTGTCTGGGGATTCTTACTATCTGTCACGACATATTTCAGAGCGCTTTCCTGATCATCCTGATACTCCTGTGCCTCGTCTATAATCAAAAGGTCAAAGCCTTCCCCTAATCCCCCTTTGGAGGTTCGCGTCCTGAATTCAATTTTCCCGCCTCCTTCAACTTCAATATGCTCCTTTCCAAACGCCCTGTACGAAGAAACGACTGCAATCCCCGCTTTTCCAAGCAGATCAAGCAGCCGCTCCCATGCGCTGTGTGTTGTAGTGGTTCTGTGGGCCGTATGGAGTATTCTTTCTCCGGTTTTCAAACCGTACATTTCCCGGATCGCAACAATCTCATTCTTTCCGTTACGCCGCGGTACGGAGTATCCAAATTTTGTATGTACCCACAGGCCATCGTCATTATATGCCAGGATATCCGACAAGAGAAGCTCTTGCCATTCCTGCGCAATCTTTCCAGTTGAGTTATACAACTCTATTGCGTCAGATCCATACGTAGAAGTATAAGGCAGAACGACAGATTGCGTTGGGGTCTGACGCCCCTTTCTCATCTCAGACATAGTCATCTACCCGATTTCATCAATCAGGGATTTGCTCCTGTATTTTATCTGCCAGATTGGCATACGCAGCTGCTTTCCGACTGTCACCGCCCTGTACAAAGAATACTTCTCTATCATAAACTCTGTCCAATAAATCAAACGCCTCATCGTCGCTGTACTCTTTTTCAGGCTCAAACTTAATTCCGGCGCTATTCAGGAGACCCATATCAGTATTATCCAGTTTTATTTTCATCGCTAAGCTGCCTCCTTTTCAACTTCTTCGCAGTTTTGCTATGTGTTTTATGTGTTGTCACAATATTTCCTGTTTCTGGGTTAATTGCGATTGTTGCTTTTTCTCCAATCACCTCAAAAGATGGTCTTCCGAGCTCGTCATATTTTACCGGCTTTATTTTAAGAGGGTGAAGAATGGCATCCTTCAGAGATTCAACTGTTACATCTCGTTCTGCCATACGCTCCACCGTATGCTGGCTCACTCCTGTAACCGTCACCCGGTTCACCTGCAACCCTATTATTCTTCTTGCTTCCATTGTAGCAGTGTCGATTGACGTTGTCCACTGCTTTGTATGCACGTTTTGCCGTCTTCCACTGCCCGGATCGTACTCTACTGTACACCGACAACGATCATGCCTCCTATACACGTCCTTCGGAACATCCGGATACAAATACGTCCCCGCTAATCTGCTACACCATTCACAGCACTTACCTACTGTCTTTCTTATGATCTTGGGGCGCAGTCCAGATTCACCCTGGAATTCCACATTCGCTTTTACCGAATCGTCAACTATGCTCTGGCAAAACGTCTGGATTGGTGCCTGAAGGATCCATGCCACGTCAGCATACTGTTCAGCAGTTGATAATCGGTTTAAAATTCCATCAATTCTATCCTGATTCAGCTCCGGGCGGATTGCCTTCAAACCAAGACCGGCGTTCTCGTTCAGCACATTCTGCGTATGTTCCGCTATATCCGCTATATCATTATATGCCTGCTGCATTGTTGTCCCGACTGTTCTCTCTGCGATATTGTAATACATTTTTCCGTCCGGGAGCACATCATACACAAATGTGTCATTGTAAGCCCCAGTAAGAATTTCTCCTATCTCCTGTGCTGCGTGCTGTGCATCCTCGTATGATATATTCTTATTTGCAATTAGATCATATATCTCCCTCAGCAATCCGCTTGATGCAACACCGTTTTTATACTTCTCTTTTATTTTTTCAAGCAGCTCTGGTACAATATCTTTATTCTCCATCCACTCCACCTTCCGCTATCGTGCTCTGCTGTGTAGAGCTTGCTTCGATTCCCGTAAGATTTCTGAGATTATCTTTGTTAAAATATCCCGGCACCGCCTGATTGATCTTGATCGCCCCATCGCCGATCGAGGACAGCATCGCTGCATCCGGCTCAAATATCGGCTCCCATACAGGCTTAGTCAGATAGACCTGGTTTCTCAAATACGGATAATCATCACGGAGGCATGCCGCAAGGTACCCTGCATTTAGCAGCCCACTCCCAAACGTTCGCTGCGCTTTTCTTGCTGCCAAACGCAAATTTTCATGACTCGCTTTTATTGCTTCCGCACTTGATGGATTTTCTGTTGCAAATCCAAGGTCATCCAGTGTAAGACCCGTTTCTCCTGCAAATAATGCCGCAAACATTTTCAGTTGTTCTGTATGCGGTGTCATTGACTGCTGCTGGAACTGCCCAAGCGAAGGACTATCTCCGTCTTCGTCTTTCGTAAATGTGATCAGGCTCGACATCGTTGCCTTCCACTTGTCCATTGCCTCAGCATCATTCGACAAACCTGTCACATATTTCTGCGGAAAAGAAAAGAATTCTGCCGCTATCTCCGATCTCTTCATTGTCCTGATCGCGGATGATACAATTGACATGCATGCTCTGCTTATCCTTGAGTGGCCAAATACTCGTTTTGCGTCTGGTCTATGGATAATCGGTACGAGCAGCGGAGCCGGAGAAATATTCGGAATCCTTTTCGGACTATTTTCACCTTTTCGATAGTATTCTGTATTTCCCACAGTGAAATAAGCCTCAAGTGTTGGGTTGCCGTAATCATCTCGATCAAGCACAGCATATCCCTCTCTCAGCAGGCCCGTAATAGGATCAATTATACCCGTTGCATTTCCTCCGTCTATCACTTGCAACCTGGGGAAATCATCGTCACCAAGCGAAATATAGATAAAGCAGCAGGAAGAGATCAATGCGGATGTCATTGCACTGTCAAACAGTACATCCGGGTTGTTCATTGCAAAAATAGTATTAATATCAAAGTTATCGTTTGCAAACTCTCGGAACACCAAACGATCCGCAAGAGAGTCAACTGCTTTTCCGCACCAGCCAAGAGCATATTTTAACTCCATCAGATCTGGCGGCGTCGATATATTAAAATCTCTTACCAGATTTTTCATTTCGTAAAATTCGTATCTTTTCAAGACCCTCGTCCGCTTTAAATTCAGCTTATCTCTCAAATATACGATACCCCTATATCCACTCATTTTCGCTATCTCCTTTTAGCGTGTGTTTTTTTTCGCAGTGACGGCGTAAAGGTCATTCGCCCCCATATCGGGGGGAGGTATGCCCCCCTATTCATGCTTTGGATTTAAAATGCATCCAATCACAACTATGCGGCAACACACGGTTACTGACCACTTCTTCTGTTTGCTCTCGTCTGTCAACCAGGTGGTCACTCTTCTGTCTATTGCAGGTCCAATGGGCTAATTGCATATTATCAATATCGCTGGGATGCCCGCCCTTTGCAATCGGTATGATATGATCGATACACGGTGATAAAGGATGCGGATATTTTAAGCTGAAATCAACTGGTTTCCCACATATCCCACAAACCGTCTGCGTTGCGTAGATTTTCTTTTTGTTTTTCTCAAAGGCGCCTCTATGCGTACCATCCTTATCTGGTCTGTTCCTGCTTGACAAACTCCACACCTCATTTCTATGCATAAGAAAACCACCGAACATTTCTAGCCGGTGGTTTAATATCTCCTCGTTTTATACTCATGTGGATTATATTTCAGTTTTCCGCTTCTGATTTTTTCGTAATTCCTTAAATAATACTCTCGCTCCTTGTCATACTCTTCAGGTGTCATTCCTTCAACAAAATAAGGATTTTCCTTAATCATAGCATTTGCCCATTCTTTTTTGCCCATTAATCTCCACCAACCTTCCAGCGTTATTATAGGTTATCTATTAGAAATCAGCAAGCGGAACACCCGGAGTCGAACCGGGACACAGGGCGCGACCCTGCACATCTGCCGTTGATGATATGCCCGCATAAAAAGAGACACTGAAGTGCCTCTAATTAATATCCTTGACCTTTCTTTACCTTGATATCCTTGAATAATAAAACTCGCTGCATAATCTTTTCTCAACCTCGGCTTTGATATCAGAATTATTGCAAACAACTTTTAAACACTCATCAGAAAAAATCATCGATCCCAGTCTGTGTAATTCAATGCCTTTGTCATTCATCATGTCTGATAAATCTCTAAATAACTCCTTAGTGAGACTTGTCTCATCAACACCTGTTTTTTCTAGAAAATCACAGAGCGTGTCTAATAATAGCTTTATATTTTTCTTTTTCTCTCTACCATCCTCGAAACTACATGCTACACTTCTTGCTATCTTTTTGGCAATCTCTTCCGCCTTAACATACATCTGCTGATTCAGCAATTTATCAAACTCAACATTTTCGTCATTGTTAATCACTTTTTTACCCAAACCATTAACCATGATTTCCATCTGTTTTATCAAAATGCTCATATTGTCTAAAGCTTCATGTATTTGTTCCGCATTTTTTTCTTCCCTCAAAGACTTAAGATAATTTTTAAACATATCTGCCCACTGTTTTCCTAGAAAAGCTTTTATCTCCCCCGGTTTTCTAAATTCCGTAATAGACAGACTTCCCATTGCTCTAATTTCTTTGATAAAACGAAAAATATTAATATTTTTAGTTGCACAGAAATTAATCTTATGTTTATGATTTTCAATCAACTCAATATTGGCTTCGTAAACATTATATTCGGAATATACCGCTGCATCCACAAAAATAAAAATAGGTATTCCTTCCTCTGATGCCGTTTTATATTCTTTCCGCGTAATAGACAAATACTCTTCAAAATCGTCTTCTTTTTCTCCCGAAGCTGGGCTACCATAATTTCCGCCTATAATTAAAACAACCATATCTGCATTACGCATGGCTTCATAACAGGATTCATCTAACTGTTTTCCTGGTGTATATCCTATATCCCCTTCTTCGAACATAATTGGTTCAAAATCATGTGCTTTAATAAAATTCGACAAATCATCTCTGATATATTTTAAATCATAAAATGTTGAACTGACAAAAATACGCGGTTTCATGCTACTTCTCCTTGGTATTTTTCTTTTATAATACATCACCGCTCACCTCAATTCAATATTTTATGTGTCACTCTTCATCTTATACATAAGAAAAACGCCCCGCAAAGCGAGACGTCTTCCGTGCATTTTTGAATCCTGGGAGGAACAATTGGTCCGAGCCATCGGGCTTTCCGCCTTCCGGCTCAAGTATTATTATAAATGTGAATCATGTGAATTGTGTGAAAGTTGCAAGCAACCATCTATTTTTTTGCTGATGCTACTCCGATCCATATGTACCGCCTTAGCCACGTCCTTCTGCTTCCGCCCATCAATGAAGCACATCCTGAATATCCTCCTTGTCAAACTGTCAGGTATCGCTTCCACCCATTCCTCGATCTCCGCACACTCCTTCTCCAACTGCTCCTTCCGGCGCTGATCCCGGTCTTGAAGGCGCTTATACTTCGCCTGGTCGAATCCCACCACGCTCTGTGGCATCGGATATCCCTTGCTGTAATCGAAGATTACATCATTCCCGATCAAGCCTTCATCCCTCCACCGGTTTTTGAGTATGTAGTCCAGTTCCTGAATCTCGTCCTTCTTACTCCGGTATCCCTGAAGCAGTTCTTTTGTTATGTCCATCCGCATCACTCCTCCCGCATATCCTCGCCACATACTCCGCCGGCGTCTCCCTTAATTGCTCACCCTGCGCCCGGATCAGCGCGGCGGCACTCGGTCTGGATGTTCCGTACTCAGATTTGATGTATGGCGCTACATTCTGTTGCTCTTTGTAAAACCTGCACTCGCCCTCTTTGCAGTACAGCTTGTCCAGCGCCGTGCACTCAGCTTTCCGGCGTGGGCTCTGCTGACCGGGTTTGTAGGCGAAACAGTCTGTTTTTGCTTTGGTCATTCAATCCCACCTTTCTCGACAATCTCAATGGCTTCTTCCAGCTCAATAAAAGAATCTTCATCTGATGCTGAGCATGTAGACGCACATAATAAATCATTAATCACCTTTTCCTTGTCAAAGGCTGCCGGCTGCTGCTCTATTGCTCTCTCTAATTCCGGGGTAACGTCAATCAGCACATTTCCCCTCAGATTGTCCATCAGTCTGTCTGCATCAATCAGTCTCATTGCCTGCCCTCCTGTTCCATTCATTTTTTACATCGTCAAGGTTTCTACCTGTTGGATATCCTCGCTCTGGCACTGGGCAATCTGGATTGTTGCACTTAACCATGTACATGCGCCCTCCGCTTGCCCACGTTTCGATTTTGACATTGCTTCGTCCGCAGAACGGGCACGGCTTCAATTTAATCTCGCTCATTCCCCCTCTCTCCTTTCCGGAAAGAACTCTTTGTACTCCGCCCTTCTCTTTTTCGACATTTTTGCCATATCTTTTGCTTTTACAATCATCCTCACTCGTCCTCCCAAAACCGCTGTCCACACTCTCCACAGAATCTATCCCAAGGCAGAGCCTTTTTCCCACATGCCGGGCACACCATTCCGTCCATGCCCAGCGGTGCAGGCTCCGGCACTTTCGCCGTATCCCGCTCCTTCAGCTCCATGATCTCCGACGGGGTGAGACCGGTGTCCTCGTAGGCTTTCAACTGGCACATTCCAACATATCCCTCATCTAATTCATCAAACAGAGTACGCAGGACTTTATCTCCAAACTGCTCTTTTACCATTACCCCTTTATGTTCCCCATCGTCATACCACTCTGTTAATCGTTCCATCTCCGCTCTCCTTTCACCCTTATACTCTTACTCCGTTTTTGTACCACTCAAGTTCAAAAGGACCGTCCGGAATTTCGATAACAAGCTCCGGGGAATACTCGACTTTCGCGCAATATCCCGCCACGATCTTCCAATCCGGGAAATCATCATACTCTTCCACCTTGCTTACGCCTATCATCCAGCATCCGTTATCCAGCGATGCTTTGGTATACTGGCCAATCACCATCAGCCTTCCCTGCTCTCCGCAGTCTATAACACACTGAACGGGCCCCAGACCTCCGTAGTTATCCACGTCCTGCCCTGTCTCTCCATACTCTCCGAATGTATCATCACTGTATCCATGAAATTTAAGTATTCTCATTGTGCTCTCCTTTCGTTTGCTATGTTCATATGTTGTGTGTTATATTAATTATTAAGGAGACCCTTCCGATGTTTAATCTAGTAGAAGAAAGAATATATCAGATATAACAAATGAATTTATCGGGGTCTCCTTGTTACTATCCAAACCTCAGTTGCCTATTCCTCGCCATATACGAACTCTTTTCATGAAATGTTTCTTGCACGCAGGCTTGCTTTGCCTGACAAATACCCCCTTCGCTTTGCATACTCCTCGGGTTTCTTTGTCCGAATCACGGCAATATTCTGCGCAGTCTCCGCATTTTAATCTCTGTTCCACATATTCTGTGTCTTCGTTATACATCTGCGACCAGTCAAGCTGGCATCCGCACTGACCACAGAAGTTATTCTCGTTTCCATCCTCGTTATGGAGATATTCTCCACTCCCACAGGCTGGACAGTATGGAGCTATGCCTTGCCCGTAACATATTGGTAATTTATCCATGCTTCTCTCCTTTCGTTTGTTCTGGTTTTTGGCAATAAAAAAACCAACCACCTATTGATGGTTGGTAGAGTTTTAAAATTTTAAATTATAAATATCTGCAATTTCCTTTTGTATTTCACTTTTATCTATACTAAAAATGTCCCGATCTTCGTATAACATTAATCCATTTATTTCACTTTCGCTTTTTAAATCAACATCATTTGTATTAGGATTTATATATGTACACCAGATATGCTTAGAACCGTCTTTTTTATCTATTAACACAAGATACGCTCTCTTTTGCAATTCTTCATCATGCAATCCAAAATTAATAGTAATGTTCAACTCTTTTGGCGTTATTATAGTACCGATTACAAAAGGCTTAACTTCATCAGCCTTTTGTATTATCCAATCTTCATCCATTTTATAAATGATATATGCTGAATTTATTTGTCCCTTTCCACTAAACGATATTTTTATTTCAGGCGCATACATTTTAGGCATCTCAACGTTTAATTCTTCATCAAATTTCACAATCCTTCCCGGAGTTGCTGGATTATCCGGGCTTAGAATTTGTTTATCTGCAATTATGCTAATCTCTTTAACATCTGCTTCTAAATCCGGAAATAATATATTAGATTTGAACAACCCTAATAAAAATATAATAATAGAAAGTGGTATTGTCCATACCAGATATTTAACAAAAGAATTTACAACTTCATCCTTGCACTTTTCCCAAAATGTTTTTTTCATGTTCGTAATTCCACCTTTTTACTTGTAGAGTTATTCTACCATCCCAACCATCAATATTCAATTGTCAAGGTTCATTTATAGCTACTTCCGTCTATATTTTTGAGTTATAGCCGGAATTATGAATAACTTAGAACAGCGACAACTGCTCTCTGTCATACCTGTTTTTCTTCGTTGTAATCCGCTCCGGATGTCCGATCATATTCACTCTGCGTTTCTGCTTCATGCTCGCCATATAGTAATCATCTACCTGTGGCGGAGTCGGCAGATACATCTCTTCTGGGATCGGTATTCCGTGACGCTCGCATATCTCTACAATCTGCCGTTTAGCATATATGATGTGATTCCGCGTCAGGTTCATGTTTGTCCCGTCTGCATAACCCGGATCGTTACATCCATTCTGGTTGATATGCTCCCAGTGATCTATTTCCTGACGGATGTTATTACACAATGCCTTTAATTCTTGCTCAGACGTTTTCTTTTTCATGGTAGCACCTCTGGAAAATCAAATATTGACATTTGTCCTTTCACCTCATTCGCCTCTTCTTCATCTCGCCTCTTTCGTTCTTCTTTGTAGGCGTTATATCTTTTCCGGTACTCATAGCTTTTCCCGAAGATGTTCCACGCAGCTTTCACAACATTCGGCTCATAAGGTCTGATCTTTTCCAGATCCTCAACAGCCTTATATGATATCGGACAGCCGCAGCACCCGGTTCTGGTCAGTCCATAGACTTCATAAGCATCCGAATACTTGATTCCGTAAAAATCTTTGTACCACGCCTTATCAGCATCCGAAACATAATAGAGCGGTCTCAGTCGAAATTTCCCGTCACCAGTCTCCGTAAAACACATAGTTGAGCTGTCTTTTCTTGGCACGGACCTCATTCCGCCCTCGTCTCTTCTTTCTCCGGTAATAACCATGTCATAGTCTTTCTGTGCGATGTGCGCGACTTGTTTTTTGCAATAGTCACAGCACCTTGCACTGATCTGGAAGTCCGGCGGATATTCTGCGATGAAATCCCGCATGTATTTTGAAGAATTGATAACCAGCTGAATGTTTGGTCTCGGCTCCCCGGCGGAATTACAACAGCACAAAAAATTGATTGTCGTTTCACATCCTGGATACCGTTCTTTCAGTTCCTTGCGCTTTGTCGCCTTATCTTCTGCATTTTCATATTCCTCTGCAATGGAAAGTGGTATTCCTTTTTTCTGCCATCCTTCCAGTCCAGCTGACATGATTTTCGACACAAACGGCACTCCATATCTTCTCGTAGCAGTTACTATGTTCACCTTTGGTCTGTATTCTTCAATTTCAACGCCGTACTTTTCGGCTGTCGCTCGGACGTGGTCTTTGATAGCTTTCATCTCCAGTCCTGTGTTAAAAAACACATATTTGATTTCCGGAAAGCCAAATGCTTTTCTTGTAGTTTCAAGCAGATGTATCAGTATATCGCTGTCTGCTCCACCGGAGTATGAACATATTGCATTTGGATGTTCATGTAACCGTTTCGCAATAATGCTTTGAATCGCCGTGAATTTTGCAGGCGCGTCAAAATCTGCGTATGCAGGTCGCTCTGTGTAAACTCTACTTCTGTAAACTTCTTTCTTTGACATTTCATCAAGAAGCCCGGTATACCCTTACCCCAGCTGGAGGCTGGCTCCTTTCTAAATAATATTACTTGTATTTTTCGTTATTTTAACTTAAAATAGGTTTGTCCTTGCCCTGGCCGGAGGCTCAAAATAATATGAACGTATTTTTGAGCTTATGTTTGGTTATGATTATTACAGTTTTAAATACATTTTTAACGATTTTCATACTTAGAAAATTGAGAATCAAAAAGTTAAAATGTGGCAATAAATTTTTTTGTATTTCTGTAACATTCAAAACTAAACGCAGGACTAAAAAAGAATAGCTTTTCTTTCTGTAGCGGTCATATCATACCGCTACAGTTTTTCTATTTTCGTCATCCAGCTCCTTTCTACTCGTTTTTTTATTCTCTCAATCTGCCTGTCCAATTTCTGCTCAATCATGTTATCGAGCTTCATAGCACTTACACCGAGAAGATACTCAATCTGGGCAATCATGATTTCAACATCTGCGATTTCCTCGGTTATTGCATCTTTCTCTGGACACTCACTCGATTCTGATAATTGCTTACCGTCAAATACTCTGTTGTGCTTACATACCGCCTGAATCAGTTCGGACAGTTCTTCAATAAGCTGTCTGCTCTGAGACTCATAGCCGTAATGGTCAGCTATGTACTGGATTTTCTGTTCTGCCGTCATTTCCCTCTCACCTTCTTCTTCCTCTTCCGCTTCGTGCTACCGTACATAAACGCCGCCATGTTCCCCGGTTTGTATCCGGCAGGATGAAAATTTCTGCCGGAACTGCTATATTTCAGTACATTTGCCATCTTTGTTACCCTCCGTTCTCTTTCATGATCCGATCAATAAGATCAACCGTAGCCGCCAGGATTTCCCCGGCAAACTGTGTCTTCCCCGATTTTTCAAAAATCATATCCGCCTGCTCCTGCACCTTGAAGCACTCCACAGGCGTCCCGGTCGCATCGCAGAACTCCCGGATCAGCTTCCAGGACTCTGCAATCGGGAAATAAATCTTCCTGAGCTGTTCATCCGTCATCTGATCAGCCCCCTTAATTGTCTTGTAATGCCGCAAGCATGTCCTCGCTGTATCTGCGGTGATCAAAGTTGTTAAAACTTTTAACCGGTCCGCCCTGCCCCGTATCCTCAGGCTTATAGTCTCCGAGATAGTCAGCAAAGGGCGTATTCGAACTGAGGAATGTTGCCCCGAGCTTGATATACCTCGCCTCTGTGCGTCTTGCCTTGCACTCATCTGCATATCTTTTAACTGCTGTCATCAGCTCGTCCTCTGAAAAACCGTCAGCAAGCCTTGCCTTATAGCATTTATAAGCGTTTGCCTTCTCCTTTTTTCTCGGGTATGCAGCCCAGAGCGCCTCAAAAGCACACGAGTATGTATTATCTTTTTCTTTTACATTATCCTTTACCTTTTCTTTTTCCTTAGGTTCAGGTTTGGTTTCATTTATGTTATCTTTGGTTTCTGTTTGGTTATTTTTGGTTTTTGGTCTTCCTCCTTTGGTTCCGTTTTCGTACCTCCGGTTATTGGCATCTATTTGGGGTTTCGCCATGCAGAAGACGGTTCTTTCTATCCCGTCTGTTTCAGGCTCCTTCCCATCAAGTCCGTACTCCAGGATTGCCAGTGCGGAAGCTTTGAACTGTTCTGCCGGCAGCCTTCTGATTGCCTCATAAAAACTCCGGTAGAACACAACGCTCTCTCTCATGTCCTTCCAGCCTCCCATTCCCGGTATATATCCATGAACTGGTCGAGAGGAAGAGTAACAAGCCATTCACAATTGTTTTTACGGTGGAACACCGCCGGGATCTCCGAATCTTTTCTGTCTCTCTTTGCCTGATCCACGGCATCCTGTATGTTCAGACGCTCCACCCGCTTGCATTCAACATGTATGCCTGGAAGACCTACAACGTCCGCATCGCCGTTCGCTCCGCAGTATTGCTGTCCCCGCCGGCAGTCATACCCGTACTGCTTCAGGACCCTCGCCAGCTCACGCTCTCCCTTCGCTCCTTTATTCCTACTGTTCACCCTCTTCCCTCCAATCTATCCCGCAGTCTCTCAGGGTTTGTCGCTCCACTTCCAGAGGCTCTATTGTGCTTCTGATGCGGCTTTCTTCCTGCCTGACGTGCCTCAGCAAAATAAACCGGTCATTTTCGATATTCATGTCCGGGATAAAGTATCCTCGACCGTCCTGCATATTGAGGATCGGAGTTTTAAGCTTTGCATCATGCAGCGCATCACGCATCATCCGATCCGTCAAGCCAGTCCTCTTGCACAGCTCCGCACGGGTAACTGCATTCTCCTGACCTTTCGGGATGTAATTCAATATGTCAACTCCCTTATTTTCGAGGGTTTCTAAATAATCAAGTAATTCAATCTGTCCGTCCATGCTTCACCTCCGTTTTTGATGGAATAAACCATGTAAGGTGTCTCGATTTTATGTAATACTGAAAAGTCCTGAGGCATGCATACACGTCAAAATATATGCGCATGTACATCCATACCTCTTTCACAGGCATCCCCTGAAAAAGAAGATCCTGAATCTTTGCATAATACGGAGAATATACGCTCTGTCTTTTCTTCAATGCATCCTCCTTCCTCTCCCCGGATATGCCGGGGAGAATATCATCATGGCTTACTTAGTACCGTGACATACTGCCTGCCATAAGTTTGTGCTGTATATCAACGCGACAGCCGAGTTGTAGCCGCGCAGATATCATTTTTCTAACTTCGGGAAAATGGTTATAACCAAGACTTCCCGAAGATCTCCCGGAACTCGTCCCGGTCTCCAATGTGCTCCTCAAAGTAGGTCTGCGCCTTCTGCTTCAGATAAAGATCCAGACCGTGGTTCGGATTCTCATGCACGCTGCCTTTTGCATTCATGTGCAAATGTGGAGCGAGAGGAATTGTAAAATCATATTCCTCTGATAATTTCCTGCGAGATCCGTAAAAGATATGATGGATATGTGGCTCAGGAAACCCGGTAAAATAGCAATGTTCCATATCGTCTGTAAATACGCTTTTCAATCTCTTAGCCAATATCCACACCCCACTGTTCTTTCATTCTTGCGATTTCATCTGGAGTATCTGTTTCCAGTCCGAGAGCCTTGCACTCTTCTATCGCTGCATCAATAAGAACACACGCTTCTTCCGTAGTGTATAAACTAAGCCCTTTCCAACATTGAAGCTGTCTAAATTCCAGCTCTTTACCGCTCGGAGTTGTGAGTACTGTACCGCCCTTATCCTCTACAATCCGGTAATAGCTTTTTGCTATGCACACCTGATCTTCTGGCAGTGCAATCCATTCGGAAACGCCAGAATCCCTTAGGATGGACAGGTATACATCGTTCTCCGTTGTACCGTGCTTCATAGCCATTCGGATTTCTCCGACAAGAGCCCAAAAGTATTTCCGCTGATTATCTGTCTTTTCTTCCTGGTGCTTTCGGATTACCACATCCAGATCCTTATCTGATATATTCCCGACAAGTGCTTTGATACTTTCTTTTATGTATTCCGGCATCCTAATTCTTGTCTTCAAATAAATCATTTTTCTCCCATCCGATCCATGAGCCACATAAACTGGTCAACCGTAAGATCAGAAAGATTCTTGACCTTAAATGAGTCGCAAACCTTTTCGATCGTCTGACCGTGCTTCGGAATGCATTCCTCTAGCGTTGTAACCTGTGCTTTTGTCAATTTTTTTGGTTGTTCCGGCGGAAGATCCTCGCCAGAATAGATATACAATCCCAAGCCAAACATAGCGATATTTTTAACCAGACAGCGCATAATCGCTGTATTGATATCAAACATCGTTGCTGCCTCTACCGTCTTGTCTACATATTTCCCAGTCCATTTCCGATTGACATATTCTTTTACCTGATATTCATACGGGGCATCCTTCATGGCTTTGTTCGCCCCGTCCATAACTGGAAGCCACATCGTCCGCGTGATGCCGTCTATCGTCATTGTTGTCATAACAAGATATCCCAGCTTGTCATCATAAAGGTATGGCTTACCGTCAAACTCTTTGATCTCATACACAGCCCCCGGATATCTCTGCATAACCTCATCCCAAGCCCACGCCCAGGAAAGATATTTAAGTCCGTTCTTTTCTTCCGTGTGGTTATTTACGTTTACCGCACGGAGCTCGTCAAATATACTCATACAATCCTCCTTATCTCTTTCAGGCATTCATCGCACCACTTCTCGCCACGGAAGTCTGTGAGGTAGTCTCCCTCGTAGATAGGAGCGCCGCAGATATCGCAGTGCTCCGCCGGCTCTGGATCATCCGGAGGAGCAGTTTTCCATGCGTCATAACCTGGTATATGTTCCATTCTCCATTGCCTCCTTCAATGTCATCTGCCCCTCCTGATCCTCGGTCAGAAGCTCGTCCACCATCGCCAGGTTACGATCATGCGTGTCACGGCAGGTGCAACGCTCGCCGGGATCAAGATAGGCTCCGCATCTGTCGCAGATGTAGTTATGCATCGCTGTCACTGTCCTGGTCGGATTTAACTGACGGTATCCCAAGTATTGCACAGATCACTTCCACTTTCGGAAAGCTGTCTGCCTGTACATATCTTTCTACCGCCTCAATTAATGTCTTATAGTCAGTTGTTTTTGCCATCTTTGTTTTCCTCCTTAAATCTGAGTTCCATCAAATCTGCCAGCATCAAATATTCCTTTGCTTTCTTCGTCTCGCCATGTGTTTTCTGAACCTTATCCCGGAACTCCTGAAGCGTCCCGTAGAAGCAGCCACACCGTACCCCTACACCGCCATCTTTGAGGCGGAAGAAGGTCGTTGTGCGGTTGATAGATCCAAAGCCATGTGCATATGCGTAGTCCGCATCGCCGCAGACCCACGCATTGCCGTAGACCCACGCATCGCCGCAGACCCTCGCATTGCCGCAGACCCTCGCATTGCCGTAGACCTTCGCATTGCCGTAGACCCACGCATTGCCGTAGACCCACGCATCGCCGCAGACCCTCGCATTGCCGCAGACCCTCGCATCGCCGTAGACCCTCGCATTGCCGTAGACCCACGCATCGCCGCAGACCCTCGCATCGCCGTAGACCTCCGCATTGCCGCAGACCCACGCATCGCCGTCATGATCAAGGTTTTCTTCCTTTTCTATGTATCCGCCCAGGTCTCCGGCCTTTACGTTGCCGAACTCAACCAGGGCTTTGATGCGGAACAGCTTTGTCCCGAATATATTTGTTACAAATTCGCTTGTAAGTTCAAATTTCTTCACTTTACAAAATCCTCACTTTCTTTTAAAATAAAGATGGTTAATTTGCTAAGCGCCTGTGGCTCCCCAGCCTATACAGGTGCTTTTTCATTTTCTGGATACCTGAGCGCAAGGATCTGGATGACCTGATCCCCGGTGAATGTTTCTTCATGCCACGCCTTAAATAATCCGGTGATAACGGCCATGCGTTCCCCTAAATCTTGATACGCATCTGCCCTCTCCTTCACCCAGTCATACCATTCTTTAAATTCCTGCTCTGACATCATGCTTGTCCACCTCCTTCTCCCGCCTAGGCGGGTTTCTATCTTATGCATTTCCAACCGCCTGCTTCCTGCCCGAAGCATACACAACGGCTGATGCGTTCTGTATAATCTGCCTGATTTCCTCAGGCGTCTTCCCGGCATACGAGTCATCGTGGATGATGATCGTACACTCGCCTTTTTTGATCGTTTCTACTACCACTTACACCACCTCTCTAAAATGTATGCGCCCCTGATTGTCCGGGTTGCTGGTATCTGGTATAATCTATCTATCAAATGATGAAAGGAAGGATTATATCATGAAAACAAGACAAATAGTTTTTAGTGGGTTCTGTCCTGTACATAGCGAAAATTGCAGTATATCTATCAATTATATTGATGCATCTACGAACGAAGGACCCGAGTATTCAAAAGGGACCATAGCGTCATGCCCTTATACGCAGAATGAAAAACCTTGCAATATACAATGTCCTATTTGGAGTAAAGCTCTTCAAACAGTACGATGCGATCTCAATTAATGGATTACCGGAAATTAAAAGGGTAGGCGACTACTCTTTTTCTTTTGTGCATGGATCGTTTTCCGCCAATAGATTTCCATCAAAGTCCTGATTATTGGACACGTCCTCTGCTACACTATTCAAGGAAGTACTCGATAGATACTCCGAAGTAGTCGGCTATCGCTTTGATTTTGTCGGATTTCGGGGTATATCGACCAGCCTTCCAATTAGACAATGTCGAGGTTTGAACATTGGTATTTTTCGATACTTCATAATCAGTTACGCCTTTACTATCCCGCAACTCGGAATATTTTTTGTACGAGAACAAATTGAAACCTCCTTTCAGAATTTTATTGACAATAGCTAAGGTTTCAAATATAATTAAGTTGTCAATCAAAGTTATATTTAAAACCAAAGCTATTTTATTATTGATAGCTTCTTTTTCAAAGCTATGGTCATATATTAGCATTGATTTCAAAGTCTGTCAATAGTTTTTAGCTTCTTTTTCAAACTTATTTTGAGGTGCTTATATGTATGAAATATTTGAACAACTATGTCAAGAAAAAGGAGTTACCGCATATAAAGTATGCAAAGAAACTGGAATTACAACAGCTACAATAAGTAACTGGAAGGCAGGAAGGTACACCCCGAAACAAGAAAAAATGCAGAAAATAGCAGACTTCTTTGGGGTGTCCCTCGAATATTTAACTACTGGGAAGGGGGATAGGAAGAAAGAAACTCAACTCAAACCTAAAGACGAAAAGGATATTAAAGAAATCCTCGCCAACACCGAACAACTTCTCAAGCAGGACGGGCTCATGTTCGATGGTGATCCGGCATCCCCGGAGGCAATCGAGTCCATTCTGTCAGCTATGCAAATTGGCATGGAAATGGCGAAGAAAAAGAACAAGGAGAAATACACTCCGAAAAAGTATAAGAAGGATTGATGTTATGAATATTAAACGGCTGGTGGATTCTCTGGTCAGAAAGTACAACACAAGGAATCCCTTTGAGATCATAAGTCATCTCAATGTAATAGTTGTCTTTTACCCATTACATGGCGTAAAAGGATTTTATCAGTACTTTCAGCGTAACAATATCATCTATATTGATGAATCATTATCCGACAAAGAGAAACTGTTTGTCTGTGGACATGAATTGGGGCACATGTTCTTGCACAAGAAAGCGAATGCAATCTTCATGGACTCTCGGACGCAACTCAATACTACTAAGTATGAAATTGAGGCAGATCGATTTGCGATGAATTTATTACTATCTGATGCAGACATAGAGGATCACTTGGATTATTCTACTGCTCAGTTCTCTCGGTTGTTTGGATATAATAAGAAGCTGATAGAATTACGGCTGAAAGATTTTAATTAATGTGGTGTTTTCTCGGAACAAATACAAGAGAAAAGGGGAAAAGTTATGGGCTTTATCGATAAATTAAAATCAAAGCACCATATAAAAGATGTATTGGGTGTTTTTAGACCAACAGGTGACAGTGGCAATACAACTCAAGAAAACAAGAGTTTAACAATTATGGAGTTTCAGGCGGCAGGCTCGTGCTACTATACCGATAACCTTAACAAATTAGCGTGTTCAAATTCAGATTACAAGAAAACGGCTTCAAGCACTTACAATGGCAGAATATATCGGTATAACTACATAAATAAACCAGTCAAATTAATTCCCGAGCCAAAAAATCGTTATGACAAAAACGCCATTATGATCATTATTGCAGGTGAGCTTGTAGGATATATTCCGGCAGATCTTTGTCAGCAAGTTAAGAAAATCCTATCCTCCTATGATGTCAAGTACATTTCTGCGTTTATTGGAGGCGGACAATTTAAACTCATATCTGACGGGAAAATCATCTCAAGAGGAGAGAATGAGTTAAGAGTGAATATAAAAATAGCATATACATAAATAAAATCGCCCCGGTGCGCTAACACCAGAGCGGAAATACATATCCGAAGATATGCAATACTTTGGACAAGGATATTGTATCATCTTCGGGCAGCCGGCACAATCCAGAACATAAGTTCATGTACTGGCTGTTATTTTTATACTCATTTTTCATAAAATGAATAAGGAGATGATAGAATGGAAGGAAACTATTGTGCGTACCTCCGAAAATCCCGCAAGGATCTGGAAGCAGAGGCCCGCGGGGAAGGTGAGACCCTTGCACGGCATGAGCATATCCTTCTTGACCTTGCGCATCGGATGAACATTTCCCTCGAGGCGATCTACAAGGAAGTAGTCTCCGGGGAAACAATCTCCGCGCGCCCGGTCATGCAGCAGTTGCTCCGGGAAGTCGAGGAAGGCGTCTGGACCGGTGTGCTGGTCGTCGAGATTGAACGTCTGGCCAGAGGCGATACCCGTGACCAGGGATATGTTGCCGAGGCTTTTACCTATTCCGACACAAAGATTATCACGCCGCTTAAGACCTATGACCCGGCGGATCCGTCAGATCAGGAATACTTTGAATTTAACCTGTTCATGAGCCGGCGGGAGTACAAGACCATCAACCGCCGCCTGGAAACCGGCAGGCACCAGTCATTCCTGGAAGGGAAGTTCCTCGGCAACGTCGCACCTTATGGCTGGGAGCGGTATAAGCTGGATCGGCAGAAGGGCTTCTCTCTCCGACCGCACCCACAGGAAGGAAAGTATCTGGTCATGATGTACAATCTGATCGCATACGGATCTGACGGTACTCCTCTGGGACCGGATCAGGTTGCCAGCCTGTTAAATAACATGGGGGTCCCGTCCCGAACGGGATCAGGCTGGACCGGCGCTACGATCCGGGGAATCATCGAAAATGAACACAATATCGGTCTGGTCCGGCGCGGGCGGCGCAAAACCGTGAAGAAAATGCAGAACGGAAATATCGTAAAGCTCCGCCCCCATCAGAAGAGTTATGAGCTTGCAGATGGTCTTCACGATGGCCAGGTATCGGAAGAGGTGTTCCGGCTGGCGAATGAGAATATCCACTCTCCAGCCCCGCCGGTCAACCGGGATTACACTGTGAAGAACCCTCTTGCAGGTCTGGTAATCTGCTCCTGCTGCGGGCATGCAATGCGCCGGCGCCCGACTCACGTCAAGGCTGCATATGACTTCCTGTACTGCCCATATGGCTGCGAGACGATCGGAGCGCCGCTGTATCTCGTAGAAAATGCTGTCCTGGATATGCTGAAAGGATGGACAGAGAAATATCAGTTGCAACGGACTGCCCACGATGACCGTGGGAGCCAGGAACTGATCCAGGCAAAGCTACTGATCCTGTCTGAGAAGGAAGATGCTCTCGAGAAGCTGAAAAAACAGCGTGGTTCACTGTATGACCTATTAGAGCAGGGGATTTACACAACAGAGGTGTTCCTGACGCGCCAGAAGGACCTTTCTGAGCGCGAAAAGACATTGATGGAGGAATTATCCAGATTGCGGGATGAAATCGAATATGAGCGTAAAATTGAGAGCGAACGGATGAATTTCATTCCGAAATGTAAGAAGCTTGTAGACAATTATGAATTCCTGTCTGTTCAGGAAAAGAACAGGTTCCTAAAAGAACTGATCGACCGGATCGTATACACAAAGACAGAGAGGAACCAGCGCGGAAGGGGCAGCACAGCGAATTTTACGCTTGAAATCTACCCCCGGGTACCGCGCTCGTAAATCGCTGAAACCCGCGTATTTTCGGCATTTCTCAGAGATCATATAAAGCCTGGATGGGCGGAAGAACTGGCTCATATGGAAATGATCTGTGCCATTGTGTACCAGCTCACCAAAGATCTGTCACCGGAAGAAATCGAGCGCTCCGGTTTCGGGAAATACTATGTGGACCACACCCTGGCTCTCTGGCCCCAGGCCGCGAGCGGCATGCCATGGACCGCGACAGTGTTCCAGTCCAAAGGTGATCCCATCACCGACTTGCACGAAGACCTTGCAGCCGAACAAAAAGCGAGAACCACTTATGACAATATCCTCAGGCTGGTGAAAGACCCTGAAGTCGCTGACCCGATCCGTTTCTTAAGGCAACGCGAGATCGTACACTACCAGCGTTTCGGAGAAAGTCTGCGAATCGTCCAGGAAAAGCTGGACAGCAAAAACTTCTATGCGTTCAATCCGGAATTTGATAAATAGAAGAGCTTTCTTCAAAAAGGGACTGCTGCGGAATCTGAGTTCTCCACAGCAGTCCCTTTTTATGTTTTATGCAGCCTGCAATATTTTCCAATTGTCCTTCGCTTTTAAAGATAAGATTCCGTCTGTTGCTAACCAAGCGTCACATCAAGCGTCTGTTCATCATATTCTCCGTTTGACTGGGGAACCAGGATCGTAAGGCTGACAGTCTCACCCTTTGCATAATACTGAAGCTGCTCCTGAAGCGCCTCCATACTGTCAATGGAACTCCCGTTGATCGCTGTAATGATCGATCCCTTTGTCATGCCCGCTTTATCAGCGCCGCTGCCGGAGCTGACTTCCATCACATAAACTCCTGCCGGGACATCGATCTGCTGTGAAAATGCATCTGAAACGCTCATACCTGTGATTCCGAGCAGTCCGCGTTCATTTTCCGGGACTTTTGTTTTTGTCTCCTGGTTCATCAGATTCTGAATCAGGTCAGATACATCACTGATCGGGATGGCATATCCGATTCCTTCCACGCTTTCCCCTGTCAGTTTGGCAGAATTGATACCGATCACCTCGCCATTGACATTTACAAGCGCGCCGCCGCTGTTACCCGGGTTGATCGCCGCGTCTGTCTGGATCAGTTTTGCGCCGCTCTCCTGAGTTTCTCCTGTCTGTGTATCTGTTGTGGAAACAGAACGTCCAAGAGCACTGATCACACCTGTTGTAACAGACTGTCCGTATCCGAGAGCATTGCCGATAGCGATCGCAGGCTCACCGATCTTGAGGTTTGTAGAATCACCGAGAGTTGCGACTGAGATCGCGTCCATCGTATCATCTGAAATCTGATCCAGCGCGACAGCGATCACAGCCACATCGTAAGTGGCATCTGTTCCTTTGATATTAGCCTCAACGCTGGATTGGTCATTAAATGTCACAGTAAGGGTATCACTGCCTTCTACAACATGATTGTTGGTAACGATCAATAACTCCGTATCATTCTTTCCAATGATGATACCCGTCCCGGCTCCTTCACTTGTCTGCTCATATGTGCCGCCGAAGAAACTCTGCACTTCCTGAACTGACATACTTGTGATAGAGACAATGGATGGCATTACCTTGTCCACCACGTCTGACACATCAGAAGTCACGACACTGGACGAGGTAGAAAGAGCGGTCCCATTACTGATTTTATCAGAAGAAGTGGTTGTGGTCCCGTCAGAATTCCTGAGTCCAAGGAGCCTGCCGCCTACGACATTGGTCGTAAGGAACACCGCGCTGGAGACAACACCAAACAGGATCGCAAATCCTGCCACAGCTGCTGCTCTCATCAGATTTTTGTGAGGCTTTTTCTCCTTGTGAGGTTTATGCTCCGGCTGGTCTCCATTCTGCCCGCCGGGCTGTGAACCGCCATACTGATAATTGCTGTTGGGATTGTAGTAATTATATTGATTATCCATAAGATTACCCGCTTTCTCTTAGTTTTTTTTACGGTTATATCATAGCTTTGGTTTGTGATAAAACTGTGTTCAATCCTTTAACAAAAGTTGAAAAAGAGAGGCTCTGATCCCCGCGGCTGACATTTCACATCATCCGGGCTTTCCTGGCCTCTCTTTTCTGTTTCACTGCATTTTACAGATCTATGAAATTGATGTCGTAATCATCTGAGTCCTTTTCCTTCTTTCCGCCCTTACCTCTGCGGTTCTTCTCAGACTGTTTATCCTTTATATAGATATCATCGTCATCTTCTTCGTATCCGTCTTCATCATCAAAATCCGGATCAAAAGACTCGTCATCATCATACCCATACTCATCATCGTATTCATCGTCACCGGACTCGTCATCGTATTCATCGTCAAAGTCATCCGCATCGTATCCGATCTCATCATCGTCGTACTCATCATCGTCTTCCGCTTCATTTACAGAAGTTTTCTTCCCTGACTTTTTCTTTGTATCCTCTTCCTCATCATCGAACGGGATATCATACTCATCATACAGGTCGTCCAGTTCCTGGTTGCGGTGCACCAGCTTGACCGCAAAAATGATCATCAGGATAAGGAGAAGGAGGCATACCGCAATCCCCGCTGCAAGGATAGGAAGGATATGCTCGCTGATAAACGCTCCCACGGCACCCGGAAGCGCCGGAGCTGTCTCTTCCTCTTCCACTGGCTGCGGAGCCTCAAAGTATTGATATGTCCCATCTTCGGAATCGTACTGGTACAGGCTCTCCTGTCCTGTACGTGTATTTAATGCATAAATAAGATAATATCTGTCAGACACGGACGGATCAGACCAAATCGGGAAAACCTGATCCTGGACAGTAAGTTCAGACTCCTGGTAGTTATCCGGCAGATTTACCTCCTCAGGCTTATCAAGAGGTATAATGGAAGTCGTATCGGAAATTGTCAGCTGGGCAAAAGGCGCAAAGGTCGCATCCTCTGTATTGAAGAGGAAAAAGCTTCCTGCTCCTGATCCGTCAGTCAGATACCCCAGATATACCCCCGCTTCATTTACGACAAACTTCCGTTCTTCTCCATTAAATGTCATCGTAGTTTCTGAATATCCCTCCGGGATATCCGTTGTAGTAAAAGCCTCGGAAAAATGATAATCTGTTCCGTTTACAGTCACAGTGATTCCTGTATCAGATCCTGACCCGGATGTATCCGCTGTCGTTGTCGGCTCCACACTTGTTGTTCCGTCGTCCGCCGCCGCAATAGAGATTGCAGATGAGCCCTGTTCCAAATTTAATGTTTCACCTGAGGACAGCGTCGCAGAACTGCTGCTCACAGTAAGAGTCGTATCTGTCGCCTGAAGTGCGCGGAATGTCACTGTTGTCCTGAGTTCACTTCCACTGCCTGTTCCCGTATAAGTCAAGGTTCCTGAGCCGTCAGCTGTAAACCCGTCGCCGCTGACAAACTCCAGCACAGACGCGTCATAGCTCATGGTCACATTCACACTGCCCACAGTGCCTCCGCCGCTCTGCACGACAAGATCTATGCCTACATTCTCCCCGACCTTTGTGGAAGGATCTGAGAACATCAACACACCATCCGCCGCAAATACAGCTGTCCCAAACATTGGAACCATCAGACACAGCGCAAGAATCAGTCCGGCAAATTTCTTTAATGCTTTCATATAGTTTACCTCTTCTGTATTATGAATATTTTCCGCAGACAGCACAAAGACCTGCCATCTGCCCACTGCCTATTATCATACACGTTCTGTGTAAAAAAGTCCAGGGATTACTGCCCACCGGTCTCCGTCCCTGTACCGGGGTCTGTCCCACCGCCTGTGCCGGAATCCGTACCGCCGCCTGTTCCGGGATCTGTTCCGCCGCCCGTACCGGGATCGGTCCCACCGCCTGTGCCGGGATCCGTACCGCCGCCTGTTCCGGGATCTGTACTGCCGCCTGTTCCGGGATCCGTAGTGCCGCCTCCTGTACCTGTGCCACCGGATGGATCTGATGGAACATATGCATCTCCGCCGGAATAATCCCCTGAGCCGTCATCATAACCGCTGTCATCGTAATAGGTGCTGCTGCCGTCATCATATGTCTCACCGGAAGACTGGGCAGAACTTACAGTATAAGCAATGTTGCTGTTTACAGTCTGCACAGTTGACGATGGAGTATACCCGGTCGTGCCGAATAAGAACTCGTGAAGTTTTGTTACATTGGATACGAGGTCATCCGGGATCACGATACTTCCCAGCCCGGAAACTGTATCCGTATAATTATCCTGCGGAAAGCCCATGTTCCCGACAAGCTTATATTCGCTGTATGCTGACGCGTATGTGAGGATTTCCTGCAGAGTAAAACTGGTGGAAACCTGGGGGAACACCTTATCAATAATGGCATTGAGCGTCCCTAGGTCAGACGTCTTTACTTTCTCAAATATCTTCTCAACAACCAGTCTCTGCCGTTCTGTACGAGTAAAGTCTCCTCCCGCTGTCGAACGGATGCGGGCGTATGTCGTTGCCTGAGCTCCATCCAGAGTCTGAAGGCCTGCGCTCTGGAGAAAATTGGCTGTTTTTCCTGCGGAATCCGCCGTTTCCTGAAGATACTGATTAAGATAGGGCACCTCTTCCTCTGTGACATCAATCTCTACCCCGCCAACCAGATCAACTACATCTGCGATGGCTCCGAAATCAACTGTCACATAATCTTCTATATCCAGATCCAGATTCATATTCAGCATATTGATCGCGAGGACAGGACCTCCATAGCTATATGCCGCATTACATTTCTGATATGTACCTTCTGACAGATCAAGCAGAGTATCACGGTAAACCGAAACCAGCTTAATCTCTTTTGTCTCATTATTCAGACTCGCTACAATAATACAGTCAGTCCGGTTCCCCTCTCCAAGATTTCCATCACGCGAATCAACCCCAAACAAAGCTACATTAGTATATCCATCGCCAAGATCAACCTCTTTATTCAATTTCACTTCTTCATTGATAACAATATCTTCCGCCTTGATGTCCTGAGTATCAATCTTGCTCCATTTTGCATAGACATACGCCACAGCTCCGAAAACAGCGCAAAGAATGACACATGCTGTAATAAGCAGTACCCGCTGCCACATCTTCATCCGTGTGAACCAGTTCCCTTTTTTTGCACGCGCGCGCCTACGCCCCCGCCGTCTTACGTTTTTTGACATTTTTATCACCTATAATAAAGTTTTTATACACTTTTTTCATAGTACAACAAAGTATGACAGGATTCAAGTGATTTTTATGTATTTCATCTATTTAGGAAACTGATTTGTAATATCATTTATATTTCATCTATAAGGGTAATGATATCTTTAAATGGCATCAGACGATCATCAATCTCTTTTGCCCTATGATATTTCAAGATTTCTTTCGCAGTATTCTCCATAGCCGGAAAAGCACTCCGGGTCAGCTGATTGGCATAAATCACGATATTGGCGCCATGGGCGGCAAGTTCTTCTTCGGTTACAGTATTAAACGATGTGGGAACAACCACAATAGGAATATTCTTTTCCCTTTCTCTGAACTTGTCACAAAATTCAAAAATTTCCGCAGGGTCTTTTTTTCTGCTATGAATCATAATGCCGTCTGCCCCAGCCTTTACATATGCAAGCGCCCTTGTCAGGGCATCCTCCATCCCACGCTCCAGAATCAAGCTTTCAATGCGGGCTATAATCATAAACTCGTCTGTCCTAAGGGCATTTTTCCCTGCTTCTATCTTTTTACAAAAATTCTCAATGGTATCCTGCGTCTGCTCCACTTCTGTCCCAAACAAAGAATTCTTCTTTAGCCCCGTTTTGTCTTCAATAATTACAGCAGATATCCCCATACGTTCTAATGTTCTGACATTATATACAAAATGTTCGATCAGTCCGCCTGTGTCTCCATCCAGAATAATTGGTTTAGTCGTGACATCCATGATCTCATCAAGCGTTCGGATTCTGGAAGACATATCAACAAGTTCAATATCCGGCTTGCCTTTTGCCGTAGAATCGCAGAGACTGGATACCCACATCGCATCAAACTGATCAAGCTGCCCGCCATGAGCTACAACGGTCTTTTCCGCGATCAATCCCGTCAATCCGCTGTGGGCTTCCAGTGCTTTTACAATCGGACATATATTAAGCAGCTGGCGAAGCCGTTTTCTGCGAAATTCAGGCATAGCCAGTTTTTCCCGCATCATACTGTCAATCCGCTTTACATTTTCATTATATGTATAGGGTACTTCAATCAGTTTGCCATCCCATTCCTTTAATGTTTCAATTACATTTTCCCTGATTGCGGATAAAGCGCCGTTTCTCCAGTTATCTCCATGCACAACATATTCCGGCTTGATTTTGCGCAGGATTCCTTCATACATCACATCATCCTGGATCACAACCTCATCAATTCCAGGAATCTTTTTAAACATCTCAACCCTTTCTTCAAAAGTAACCGAAGGGAAACGGTCAAAGCGTACCAGAGCCCGATCGCTCATAACTCCCGCGATCACTTTTCCGTATTTTTTTGCTTCATAAATGATATTCATATGTCCTTCGTGAACCACATCTGTACTAAAACATATATATACTTTTTTCATTTCGTCACCTCATGATATCTCATAAACTGTTCCTTGTTTTCAACTGCGGACTCTTTGGGTCTTCCCAAATCACTTCGGGAATTCATAGATACCCTTATTTCTATAAACACAGGTCCCTTTTCTCTAAAAGCCATGTCCAGTTTTTCATTTATGGTTTCCTTATCCTCAATCAAAAAGCATTTCCTATATCCGCTCGCCTCTGCAACTCTGGCATAGGACTGCCCAGCAGCGCCCGTTGGCATTCCTCCTACAGATTCATGTGCATTATTATTAAGACATATATGGATCAGATTTTCTGGAGACTGTTTCCCAATAAAAGCAAGACTTCCCATATGCATCAGTACTGCCCCGTCTCCATCTAGACACAGTACCCTTTTCCCCTGCATATTAGCCGCTATCCCAAATGCGATCATAGAAGCGTGCCCCATTCCTCCGACAGTTAAAAACTCTTGGGCATGCTGACCAAGTATCTTGTCACTTTGTTCATATACTTCTCTTGAAATCTTTCCGGTCGTAGATATAACCACATCGTCTTCTAAAATCTTTTTCAGAATTTCTCTTATGACCTCTTCTCTCACCAGAGAATACTCATTACTGTAATCTGCATTCTGCCGTATTTCAAACGTATCTCTTTTTATAATCAATGCATACTGTCTATTATCAGTAAGATACTTCCCGGCGTCTGCCAATATCTCTTCCAACCGCTCAGCAGATGTTTCTTTGTCTACTACGGAATAGGGTATTTCAAGAACATTTAAAATCTCTTTTGTTACCCTTCCCATAAACTTATGCTGCGGTTCATCATGGACCCCGGGTTCCCCGCGCCATCCTATCAGCAAGAGCATCGGTATATCATATACCTCTTTATTGGCCAAAGAAGTAACAGGATTCACGATATTCCCAATACCACTGTTCTGCATATATAGACATGCAGGTTTTTGCGTAGAAAGGTATGTCCCAATGGCAATTCCAACTGCTGCCCCTTCATTTTCAGGCACATAGTGCCGAAAAACTCTTTTTCCATCCGTGTTCATATAATCACAAAACTGTTTCAATGTAGAATCCGGGACCCCCACCATTGTGTCGATTCCCATCTTATGTATCATCTCTGCAAATATTTCCGCTTTCATTTTCATCTCCTATAATTATATGATTTAATCTTGGTAACAAACAGGTATCCTGACACCGCTCTGCTCCAGTGCTTCTCTAAATACCACAAGAAAATCCTGGATATCTGACTCGTCTATAGCCCCAAGAGCGCACAGCCTGAAAGTATCTGTGGATGCAATTTTCCCGGGATAAATAGTAAAGCCGCGTTCATAACAATAGTCGTGTATCTTTTTGAAATCCCAATTCGGATCCGATGGATAATACAGAGAAGCGACAAGCCCGGCCTGCCACTCCGGTCTGATTACATTTTTAAATCCCAGTTCTTTCATGCCTTTCTGAATCGCCTCAAAAACTCGTGTGTGACGTGCCCATTTTCCTGCTTCACCCTCCTTGAAATACTCCTGAATGGCCTGCCTTGCGGCATATACGGTCTGCACCGGCGGTGTAAAATGCATCTCCCCCGGCCTTTCAAAAAAGTCATACTGCATATACAAATTACAGTAATAAGAACGTTTCGGATAATCTTTTGATTTTTCTATTATTTCCCTGTTACCTATAACAAATGACAGCCCCGTCATTGCCATAAGCCCTTTCTGGGCAGATGCCATACAAAAATCAATATTATCTTTTTCAATATCAATGGGGCGCATTGCATAAGTTGATGTCGTATCTACCGTAAACACACAGCCATATTTGTGCACTAAGGCTCCGATTTCTCTGATTGGATTCAAAAGTCCAGTTCCGGTTTCATTATGCGTTGTATGAACCAATGCTATATCAGGATTGGCTTTCAACACTTCTTCTACCTTTTTAAGATCAGGTCTTTCGTCCACAGGAAACGTCAAATTAATATGGGGCAGACCATAATACTGACAAATTTCAACTGCTCTGCTGCTATATGCGCCATTATTAATTACAAGTACTTTTTTCCCAGCAGGAAGAAGAGAATTAAGGCAAACATCGATATTAATAGTTCCCGATCCGCAGAACATGACCGTGGTATATTTCTGTAAATCGCCGTGAACAATCCTCGTTAAATCGTCCTCCATCTTTCGCATGATATCACCGAATTCTTTCTCACGCGGGCAGATGTCTGGCACGACTTGAGCCATTTTTACTGTATCAGTGGTAGTAGCCGGTCCCGGATTTAGCAGGACATTGCGTTTTATTGTTTTCATAAAAAATCCATCCTTTCACAATTTGAACATTTATTTCTATTTCAAATCTTATTTTTGTTCACGCTTTTATAATATCATATTATTATGAACATTTCAATGTATTAGTCACTATTTTTCATCAAATTTGAACATCCAATTTCATATACCACACCTTTAAAATATGAAAAAGAAAACTCCCAGACTGTGGATTTAGTATTCACAATCTGAGAGTTAAAACATATATAGAATAATACTTGGAGCAGTTCAATATTCTCTAACCGCTCTTATTAATCACACATTATATATCGGATCGATCTGCTTCAGTTCATTATAGGTATCAATCTCGATAATATCCCCTTTCTCAACAGGACGCACCCATACTTTGTAGTCTTTAATGCACTCTTTCAACGCCACCTCATCCCAGTAGCGCTCTTTCCCGCCGGGACTCTTAAACACCTTTTCAATATCATTTTCCATCTTTGCGGCATCCTCTTTATTCCAATAAGAGATACCGAACATATGATGGACATGCTCACCGCCGACACGGATTTTCGTAATATATCCCTTCCGGGTCTCAAAGCACCAATCATCTGTTACATCTACCGGCATACCAAGATAATTTGTCGTATATTCATATTTCCTGATAATTTTCGGATTGTACAGCAGTAAGTCAGATTCCAGCACATAGGCGTTTGCAAGCATATCCCTTATCACATATGCACTTGAAATGTTATTTGCTTCATTATAAATTGGATTTTCCACAAATTTGATCATAGGATATTTTTTAAGCAAAAGATCAAACTGCTCTCCCAAATATCCGCGGACAATTGTTATATCTGTAATTCCTGCATCCAGAACCGCATCCAGCAATGTATCTATAATGCGTTTCCCATGGACCTTTATCAGGGGTTTGGGAGTATTTAATGTCACAGGAACCATACGGCTTCCAAAACCGGCCGCCATAAAAATCGCCTTCTTGACACGATATGGCTCCAGGAATTCATACCCTTTCAATGTCACAGCATATCTGGAGTTCTCTTCTGCCTTCAAAAGCTCCATATCCTGAAGTTCCGAAAGAACTTTATTAGCAATTCCCAAAGAAATCCCACATATTATTGTAATCTCTCTCTGCGGATATTTCTGATCCTGATCACGCTCGATCAGTGTCAATACCTCAAACTGATTTAGTGTAAGACTCATCAATTCTCCTCCATTTCAAATTAACCTATCGATGACTTCTGCAATCCTCTTTTTACCAGATAGACCGCCAGTTTCAAGCAGCCATTGACCGCCAGTATCAGGATTGAAACGAATGCTGTGGCTTCAATCATAGACTGAGAGTCAAACTGCGGGATCAAAAGCGCCAACGGCATATTCTTAAAGTTTGCCAAAAATGAAACTGCTGAGATGGTCACCATACAGTTCACAAAAATATAACTAAATATCTCCAGAATCGATTCGCGTGTACACGGGATATATACATCCAGGATCATCCGAAGCCTGCTGATCCCCATCACCTCTGAGACATCTTCCAGATTCACATTAAATTTACCCAGGGAATTATATGCCACCAGGTAAGGTGAAGCAAAAAAGTGAACCATATTGACCAACACCAGGATCATGATCGTTCCATAGATGACACTGCCTTTGAAAAACAGTACATATGACAGTCCGAGTACAATACCCGGTATCGCCAGAGAAATCATGGAAATCAGGTGCAGTGCCATGGTGGAAAATGTCTTTTTTGAACGTGCTGTTATATAAGCCGTTACATAAATGACACACAATCCGATAAATGATGTAAGCAGCGCGATCAAAAGAGAATTTGAAAGGTCCATTCCCACTCCCGCACGAAACGCGTCTGCGATATTCACAAGGGAAAAACTCATATCTATCGGATACTGCTCTACCACCGACAATAAAGCAAATGCTGCCAGCGGAAGGCTTACCAGCACGATCACCACGATACAGAATATATTGGCAAGCACATCTCTTTTCCGGCTTGTCTCAATCTCAAAAGGCTTGGTTACCGTGGATGCGTTTCCTGCATCCTTACATTTCAGGTCAATGATAAATGCCAGCACTGCCGGAATCAGAAGGATCACTCCGATAATCGCTCCCTCTGAGAAATTAAGGAGTCCAATTACTTCCCGGTACATGTACACGGGAATCGTCATAATTTTCCCTCCCACCACAAGCGGTACTCCGTAGTCTGTAAAAATCAGCGTAAATGTAGCAAAAACTACAGATATCAGTGATTTTCTCATATTGGGAAGCGTAATAGAACAAAACTGCTGAAATTTACTGAGTCCCAACACATTTGCAGCTTCATACACCGTATAATCCTCATATTTGAATACGTCCGTCAGCATCAGAAACGCTACCGGGAAAGAATAGAGAACGGAACCGATAATAATTCCCTTGTAGCCATACAGTCCGATATTAATCCCTGTCAGATTTGTAAACAACCCATTATCGCCGAACAAAAGAACCAGGCCCATCCCATGAGAAATAGACGGTATCAGCATGGGTAAAGTAAAAAGCACTGACAATACACCTTTATAGCGGATATTGGTCCTGTTGATACACCACGCCAGTCCCCAGGCAATCACAACCGAGATAAATGTGGCCGACAATGTTGCCACCAGTGAATGGCGAATCATAGCCCCAAACTGCGGGGCATGTATCACTTCTGAAATATCAGACATAGAAATATTCAGAAACACCTGTATTAAAGGTAAAACTATGCTTACCAGAAGGAAGACCATGATCAGAAGTTTTGTGATATTAAATCCGTTTTTCTTCATCTTATCTATCCTCCCGCTTAAACCCTGCCTGTACATTTGAGGAGTGATTCATACTTCTGTTCCAGATGAGCAATCACAAACTCTTTGATATACTGATTTGCCGGGTTCTGATAGATATTTTCAGGAGTGTCAAGCTGTTCAATATTCCCCTCTGACATAATCATGATCCTGTCCGAAAGATAAAATGCTTCTTCTTGCTCATGAGTAATGAAGACCATTGTGGATTCAAATTTCCTCTGGATCTCCTTCAATTCCCTCTTCATGATCTCACGGTTTGTCACATCCAATGCAGAAATAGCTTCATCCAGAAGAATAATATCCGGATTCAAAGCCAGAGTCCTGGCAATTGCGACACGCTGCTGTTGTCCGCCTGAAAGCTGGCTCGGTTTCTTTCCCAGATGCTCACTCATCCCGATCATATCCAGCGTGCGTTCCGCGATTTCTTTAGATTTTGCTTTCATATCTTTTCTTAATTTAAGAGCATATTGAACATTTTCCAAAACGGTCATATTCGGAAACAGCGCATAATTCTGGAAAATGATGCCCATACCGCGCTCACTCGGGGAAAGAGAAGATATCTCTTTTCCATCTTTTATAATACTTCCGCCGTCCTGACGTTCCAGTCCGATCAGGATGCGCAGGAGGGTCGTCTTGCCACAGCCGCTTGGACCAAGGACAGAAAGGAACTCCCCTTTCTTCACATCAAATGTTAATTTTTTCAGAACATCTTCCCCGTCATACTGTTTGTACAACTCCTTAACGACCAATTTCTTTTCTTGTTCTAATATTTCCATAACGATAATAACCTTTCCTTTTCTGCGATATCCTCAATTCCTGTCATATCCGCATATTGCCACTGTGGATAATTTTCAATATTATTCTTCTGCTCTTTCAATACCTGTTCCGGACTGAAATTCTCTTTGTCATAGACCATAAAATCATTTGCGATAAAATCAAATACCTCTTCCACTCCCGGATTATCTCTTTTACCTTTGACGATAGAGGTTCCGGTCAAAGAATAAGGAGAGCCATATTCCGGTTCAAGTATTTCAAAATTATTCCCATTATTCAATTCATTCACCGCCTGAAAAGTCAGCCCCAACCCTATCGCCGCCTCTCCCTGAATTAACATCTTCACCGGTCCTGACCCTGATTCTGTAAATGATTTTATATTAGAAACCAATTTATCAATGTAATCCATTGCATTTTGTTCGCCCATTACATTTACAAGATTTTTATAAAAGAAAAATCCTGTGCCACTGGATTTAGGATCCGGCATAACAATCAAATTTTTATATACAGGATTCAGAAGATCTTCATATGTTTCCGGAACTGGTAAATCATATTTTTCCATCACATCCTTATTCAAAATAATCGAACCAGCCTGCCGTTCCCAAATCACATATTTCCCATCTGAGGATTTCATATCATCAAGATACTCCACCTTTGATATGTCTTCCACATACTCCAGGCTGTCTTTAACCTTCTCTAAATAAGCGGTTTCAAGTCCAACTATAATATCTGCATCCGATTTTTCACCTTCAATGCTGATTTTCGCTGCGGCTTTCGCTGTTGGTACATACATAACATAAATATCTTTATCAGGGAACTTCTCATTTAACTGTTTCTGCAACTCTTCTCCGCGAAACTGTTCCAAGCTGGAATATACAATGATCGTATTTCCGCTATGGAGTGACTGAAAACCAAGAAGCACGAACATCAACACCAATAATACGCCAAAAAACTTCTTCATTTCATAATTCCTTCCAATTTATGTTCATTATCTGAAGTATACTACCTATTTTTGAACATGTCAATCAATTTCTACTTGAGTTGTAACTTCCAAATATTTCTGCAGCTGGATATAAAATTACTCCAACCTGTAAAGGGCTGGAGTAATTTGCTCATCACTGGCATCAGTGTATTTGGGGTGTCTTAATTTTTCTATAAGCAATGCTCAAGGTTTTTTCTACAATATCATAGATTCCATTCACAATCAATGAAATAACCAATGATATAACAAAGCTACATAAAATCGAGACCGGCAGCCAATTCATTTTTTCTATCGTATCTGGAAGCCTGCCCGGTAAAAAATGCGCCACTATTTTATCCGAAATATTCGATGCCAAATAAATCCCGAAAGCCAGATGCGCTATTTGGAAAACTCCTTTTTTTATAACATCAGGCATATTTTCTGTTGGGATTGCAAGCAACAGTCTGAAGATCAAAAAAGTAGTAATAACAGGCTGAATTCCCTCAAAACTATTATAGTCTATCCATTCATATGTACCTCCAAAACTCCTGAAATAACTAAACATTCCAAATAAAATTGTAGTCACCAATAATAAAATTCCATCTTTTAACATCGAACCCTTTTGTTTTACATCTTTTAAATATGCCCCAAGAAAATAATATGTTATAGGATAAGTCACTTCCCAATAATTTGGCATAAATTCACTGTACGAACGGTCACCAAGTTGTAGGAAATCCCAGCAATTAAAAATACTGGGAACAGATGTCAGTATCAACATGGTTATAATCAAATATTTTCTTTTATTTTCTTCCAAATTATTCCATATGATATTAAGAAACGGGATCAGCAAAAATAACCCTATATACATTTCCACATACCACGCATATGTATCTGCAGTAAAATCAAAAATTCTTAAAAGCATCCTTCTTTTCCAAAAGACCTCACCTTCAAATAATACCCTGAATGCAATACAGCAAATACTGATCAGTACATAGATACAATATGTGCGCTTTATCTGATTATTCCGGGGCTCTTTGAGCCACCTGTCCGGACTTTGTGAGCCACCATTCCGGAGTATGAGAGCCACATATTCCGGTAATTCAGAGCCACTTTAGGCTCTATTACATAGATTTCCTTTATACTGTAAGAACACATCGTCTGATGTGAATACAGTTAAAGGAGGTCACCATTATGACCAAATATCGAGAAATCCTTCGCCTGAAAAGCTTAGGGTTCAGTGAACGGAACATTGCGCATAGTTGCGGTGTGTCCCGTAACACAGTTGCTAAGGTCGTCAAAAAGGCTGCGGAAATAAAACTTTCCTGGCCATTGGATCATGACATGACCGACAGCACACTTGAGGAAATGCTTTTCCCCAAGACAAAATCAGCAACCAATAAACGGATGCCTGATTATGACTACATCCGCAGAGAACTTCTGCGTAATGGAGTCAATAAGAAGCTCCTGTGGGTAGAGTACCGTGAGGAATGCCGCATGAACGGTGAAGAACCTCTTATGTATTCCCAGTTCTGCTATTACATCCAGAAGGATGAAGAAAAACGCAGGGCGACCATGCACATCCCACGGAAACCGGGTGAGCAGATTGAAGTAGATTGGGCCGGTGATCCGGCACAGCTCATCGATCCGGACACCGGTGAGATCACGGAGGCATGGATCTTTGTAGGAGTCCTTACTTACAGCCAGTATGCCTTTGTAAAGGCATACTTAAACCAGAAGACAGATAACTGGATCAAAGCGCATATCCAGATGTTTGAATTTTTCGGTGGCGTTACACCGATGCTTATTCCTGATAACTGTTCTACGGCAGTGAATCATTCGAAAAGCGACTGGTATACGACCGCACTGAATACTACTTATCGTGAGATGGCAGAACATTATAATGTCGCCATCATTCCGGCAAGAGTCCGGAAACCCAAGGATAAACCAAATGCAGAAGGTTCCGTTGGTAAAATCTCCACATGGATCACAGCGGCCCTCCGCAATGAACAGTTTTTCTCTCTTTCGGAATTAAATGCCGCAATCCGTGAAAAGCTGGATGCCTACAATGCAAGAAAGTTCCAAAAGAAAGAATGCAGCAGGCTCAGTTTATTTCTTGGGGAAGAAAAGCCATTACTGACACCGCTGCCTGCTACACCTTTCGAACTGGCTGAGTGGAAACAAGCCACTGTCCAGTTCAACTATCACATCGCAGTAGACAAGATGTACTACTCCGTGCCTTATCAGTATATCAAAGATAAGGTCGATGTGCGTATAACAGAAACAACGATTGAAATATTTTATCATCACAACCGGATTGCCTCACACCGCCGTCTCTATGGCAGGAGTGGTCAGTATTCTACGGTAACAGAACATATGCCACAGGATCACCAGAAGTACCTGGAATGGAACGGAGACCGTTTCCGTAGATGGGCAGATTCGATTGGGATCAACACAAGGAAAGCAGTTGATGCAATCCTGACCTCCGGCAGGGTGGAACAACAGGCCTACAGAAGCTGTATGGGACTGTTGAAACTGGTTGAGAAGCATTCTTCCGCAAAACTGGAAGATGCTTGTAAAAGGGCGCTTCTTTACTCCAGGACACCCAGTTATAAAAGTATCAAAAATCTATTAGCTGCCATGAAAGAGAATCCCGAATCCGCATCTCAGGATTCGAATCAACTTTCATCAGAATCACAGGCACATGGCATTACCAGAGGTGCCAGATACTACGGAGGTAAAAAATCATGATCAATCAAAGTACCATGGATAAACTGATTGAAATGCGCCTGTCATCTATGGCAGATGCATTCCGGATCCAGATGAATGATCCCTCTATGAAAGACGTTCCTTTTGAAGACCGCTTCGGAATGCTTGTTGATGTTGAATATACAAACCGTAAAAACAACCGGTTAAAAAGGCTGATCCGCCAGGCAGAACTGGAACAGCCGGATGCAAGCATTGCAGCAATCGATTATCAGTCTGGCCGGAAACTGAATAAAGCTTTAATCAGCCGTCTGGCAACCTGCGAATACATTACGGAATACCGTAACATCTTTATTACCGGCGCTACAGGGAGCGGCAAAACATATATGGCATGCGCCTTTGGTATGGAGGCCTGCAAACATTATTACACCGTGAAGTATGTCCGGCTTCCAGACCTGTTACTTGATCTCCAGGCAGCCAGAGATTCCGGTGCTTTTGCCAGTGTACTAAAGAAATACACCAAGCCAGTCCTGCTGATCATTGATGAATGGCTCCTGCTCAAGTTTGCAAATTCCAGTAAAAGGGGGCATATGCTCCGCACCAACGGTGCGCTCAGTCC
>ERZ791922.128-NODE-128-length-67233-cov-3.510584_pt1 | contig 67233 bp, 79 predicted proteins | sample MGYA00510134_ERZ791922 | MGnify/ENA primary metagenome ERZ791922 (study PRJEB30046, sample SAMN00792101) | human gut metagenome | study: EMG produced TPA metagenomics assembly of the A metagenome-wide association study of gut microbiota in type 2... | reverse complement strand
TGTTATGATTGTTGAGTGTGATTATCGTTTGTATGATAGTGATTGGCAGTACAATTGGATGATAGATACTTTAAAAATTGAGCTTGAAAGATTAAAAGAGTTAATAAAATAAAGAGTGAATACAATAAAAAAGCTATTGATAAAAGAGTAATTCAAGAGAGCAATCTAAAAAGGTTAAATAAAAATAAAGAAAGTAAAGTTAATATTATCTTTGTTTTATATAGATAATAGAGGCTATATACACTAATGAAAGTATTATTATAAAAAAGTTATTGAATTTAATTTCGTTAGGAGTTATCTTATTTATCATTTCTAAAAATAAGGATAAAATTAGTATAGCCAAAAAGATAATACTACATATTTGTACAAAATTTATACTACATGTAAAATAAACTATAATAATTAGTATCATTAATAATATCGAAATCTTTTCAACGAATCTTAGTGATTTGATTTTCTCTTTTATTTTCATATAATCCCCTTTAAAAAAGTAATAAAATAGTCCTTAAAGACTATTTTATTACTTTTGTTAAATAATGTAAAGTTATTATCCCAATAACCCCTATAGTGTATCTGTGTTTAGGAATAAAATAGAATAACCTAACTCTTATATTTTGATAAGCTATTCTACCTATCTATTGTTTTGCTGCATTTAAATGAAACTCTTTTTCATAACTAATATCAGGTGGTTGCGGGTAAGTATAAAGGTCCCCCTTATAGTTACGCATTACTACCTCGTTATCATCGATTGATACGATATATTCCGGATTGACAGGTATTTTACCACCGCCACCGGGTGCATCAATAACAAACTTTGGTATTGCATAACCAGAGATATATCCTTGCAAATGATGAATAATCTCGATACCCGTTTCTACTCTAGTTCTAAAGTGGCCTAACCCCTGGCTTAAATCACACTGATACAAGTAATAAGGACGAATGCGGTTCTTTACTAGCTTTAATAACAAATCTTTCATAATGTCTGTAGAATCGTTAATACCACGAAGCAGAACACTCTGATTTCCAAGAGGTATGCCTGCTTCCACTAACCTAGCACAAGCGTTCATGGAATCTATGGTAATCTCTTTTGGATGGTTAAAATGAGTATTAATCCAAATTGGTTCATAATTATGAAGCATGTTTGTTAATTCCGGGGTAATTCTCATTGGTAAAACAACAGGAACTCTGGTGCCGATTCGTATAATCTCCACATGTTCGATCGACCGAAGTTTTTTAAGTATTCGTTCTAGCTTCTCATTACTCATCGTGAGTGGATCACCGCCTGAGATAAGAACATCTCGAATTTCTTCCTTGCTTTTGATATATTCAATAGCTGTATCCACTTCTTGGTCCGAGATTACCATGTCTTCTTCACCAACCAAACGACGTCTGGTACAGTGTCTACAGTACATGGAACATTGGTGGGTTACCAGAAAAAGTACACGGTCGGGATACCGATGTACAATACCTGGAACTGGGCTTTCGCCTTCTTCATTCAATGGGTCTGCCATTTCACAAGGAAGGATGCGATTTTCTAAGCTACTAGGAACCGCTTGCATACGAATCGGACAATTTTTATCCGCTTGGTCCATTAAGGAAGCATAGTATGGTGTAATCGCCATACGGAATTGACCCAAACAGTCGGATATTTCTTGTTTCTCCTGTTCTGTTAATTCGATTGACTTAGAGAGCTCACTAACCGTTGTAATACGGTTGCGAAACTGCCACCGCCAATCATACCAATCGGAATCCGGAATTAAATTACCATGAAAGATATGTTCGCTCATTTCTTACGCCCCCTCGTTAGATATGAAATGGAAGACCATTCCGTTGGAGTGCGTTTCTAAGAATACTGCGAACTAATGTAACATAGTCCATTCCACAAAACTCAGCCAGCATTGGAAAGTCGCTGTAACCTGGAGCCAAACCAGGAAGAGGATTTATTTCAATGAAATAAGGTTTCCCTTCGGAATTTAATCGAAAATCGACTCTGGAAAAATCGTGGCAATGAAGTACTTTAAATATCTTTTTTGCCATAGTAATCATTTCTTCTTCGATTTTTGGATCAAGGTTTGGTGGGCATTCATAGCGAATTAATTTTTTATAATCTTGTTTCACATTATAGCTATAGATATTAAACTTATTGTTTTTCTTCAGATAAATAATCTCCATAGGGGAAAATACATGAATATCGTCTCCATTACCGAGTACGCCAACGGTAAATTCTCTACCGTCGATGTATTCCTCCACTAGCATATCCTGGCCATAAGCCCTGATATTATTAGTTACGAGTGTTTTTAGTTCTTCTTTGTTTGTGGCAATGCAAATATCGGAGATACCTTTACTGGAACCTTCCGCATTTGGTTTTACAATGCACGGAAAAGAAAATTTAGTATTAAGACGATTGTCGTCTTTCGTAAACACTCGGTATTTCGGTGTTCTGATGCGATAGGTGGATAAAACTCGTTTGCAAAGTGCCTTATCAAGTGCAAGGCATAGGGTTGTTTCGTCCGAACCGGTAAATGGAATGTTAAACATATTAAGAACTGCAGGAACCTCAGCTTCTCTGCCTCTTCCTTTCAGCCCTTCTGCAATATTAAACACAATATCCACCGGTGTCTCTTGTAGCCGTTTTGGTAAATTAGTATCTGCCTCCATTAATTCTACGTGGCAATTGTCGCCCTCTAAGGCGTTTTTGATGGCTAGAACCGTATCGATGCTGTCATATTCTGCTTCTGCATCTACGACTTCGGTACGAATCCCCTTCTTTAAGTTATAAGTTATTCCAACCCGTAGTTTGGAATAAGGGTCAGCTTCATCTCCTAAGCTGCCTTTTGCATCATTTTCCATAAATTTCACCGTTCCTTTGATGATTTTTTATCGTTGCTTGGATATCTAATGGATTTTTTGGAACATAGGCCAAAGTATCTTATTAAGCTTAATATTGTTAATCAAACTAGCTCTTTGTAACTAATTAATCATAGCTATCCGTCGCTATTTAATCGAAGCAATTCTATGTACATTAACCAATGTTATTCTTTGTATCTCATCCATAGATATCAAGGAAATTCTACACTTTTTTAGTATGATGTCAATAGATAAATCACAAGCTCATATTAAGATTTTGTTAAGTTTTTAAACCACGTTTTTTTTTGGTTTTACGATTGTATTTTTAGGATAAGTTAATCAATGAAAACACCGATGGTATTGAGCTTATTTTCATGACATATGATAGTAATAATAGTAAGAATATCAATATAGAATATGCTTCAATTTACCAAAAGGAAACACATAATATAAGTATATTCTTATAGAAAAAAAGGAGAGTAGATGAGTAGGTATAAGGTATGTGTATATGCTGTATGTAAGGATGAAGAACAGTTTGTAGATCGCTTTATGGTAAATCTAAAAGAAGCTGACATGGTAATCATAGGGGATACTGGATCCACAGATAATACAGTTCAAAAGTTTAAGGATACCGGTGCTATTGTTTACGAGATGCCAATCAAACCATGGAGATTTGATAAAGCAAGAAATGAGCTACTAAAGTTTATACCAGAGGATGTTGATATCTGTGTGGCACTTGATGTGGATGAGATAATTAATGCCGGCTGGAGAGATGCACTAGAAGATGTATGGCAACCAAGTAGTTGCCTTGGTAGGTACCAATACATCTGGAGTTTTAATCCAGATGGTAGCCCTGCGGTGCAATTTGTACAGCACCGAATCCATGCGAGAAAGAATTACCACTGGATATATCCAACCCATGAGATTTTAGAGTATACAGGAAAAGGCTGCCAAGAAGATGTGTTTATTCCAGGGTTAGTAGTCGAGCATTATCCTGATAAAACGAAGGACCGTAGTTTTAACGTTAGTTTATTAGAGTTAGCAATGCAAGAGTTCCCGGATGATGTTAGAAATCTACATTATCTTGGAAGAGAATATATGTTTGTCAATCGATATGATGATGCGATTGAAACCTTCAAAAAATATTTAGATCATCCGCGCTCTAATTGGAATGAAGAACGAAGTGCAACAATGAGATTTATTGGACGCTGTTATAATGGAAAAGGTGAGTATCTGCAAGCGAAAGCTTGGATGCTAAAAGCGATAGCAGAAATTCCTTATATTCGTGATTCTTATATAGAACTTGCATTTCTTGCATATGGTGAAAAGGATTGGAATACAGTTTACTACGCAGTAACCGATGCACTTAAAATAAAAGATAAGAATATATTGGGTTACCCAAGTGATCCACGTGCCTGGAACTCCGATATTTATGACATTGGGTCCATTGCATGTTTTCATATTGGATTAGTCGATAATGCAATTGAGTTTGCAAAGATAGCATTTCGATTATCACCTGAGGACGCAAGAATTCAAAATAATATAAGTTTTATGGAGAAGGAAAAAGAGCTACAACAAGAAAGAGACTGGGAAGCGGTGAATCAAAGAAAGGAAACAAAGGACATTCAAGAGGTATGAAAATATATAAAAAACATAAAAAATAAAATTAAAGAAATAAAACTAAGAAATAAAATTAGTTTTAGACAGATAGTTAACATCACACCATAGTGAATTAATAGCTATGGTGTGATGCTTTTTGAATTTTGTTTATAGATATTTTTGAATTTTTACATAGTGTTTTTTGCTTTATACTATTCGTAATGTAATACTAAATGATGGAGATTAGTAGTTATAGATTAGCAGCATCTACAGCATCTACAGCATCTACAGCATCTACAGCATCTACAGCATCTGCAACATCTTCTATCGCAGTCGCAGTCTCTACGGTCGCAGTCTCGGTCGCAATCTCTGTCGCAGTCTCTACGGCAGTCACAGTCTCTTCGGCAATCGCAATCGCAGTCTCTATTGCATCTGCAGCATCTATTGCATCCAAAATTAAAAAAGCAGCACATATTATCATTCCTTTCTTTTTATATTTATACTATAAGATATGATTTCCTTTCTGCTTTGTGACAAAATAAGAGCTTTTTTAGCAAAAAAATAAATGTTATGTATTAAGAAAGTACTTATTATCAAATTTACAAGATTTTTGTTCCTTAAGCATATCAAATAAATGTAAAGAACATTTAAATTACGTGACATAAACTTGCCACACAGGGTAAGTTATAATGTTACAAATTTATAGTATGAGGTGACAGGAATGCAAGGAAATCGTTTGTTTGAAATCACATATCTTCTAATGGATAAAAAAAGTATGACAGCAAAAGAGTTGGCAGAGCATTTTGAGGTATCTGTAAGAACCATATACCGAGATATTGATGCGCTTTCCTTAGCCGGAATACCAGTCTATACAACCAAAGGTAAAGGTGGCGGGATTTCATTAATGGAATCTTATGTCCTTAATAAAGCGGTGTTATCCGAAAAGGAACAAGAAAATATTTTAGCATCTCTCCAAGGATTACATGCAATCAGCCGTTCAGAGGAAGCAACACTAAGAAAACTTAGTTCCATCTTCGGAAAGAAAGAAGAGACTTGGATCGAGGTGGATTTTTCAAGATGGGGAAGTAATACGGAAGAGAAGGAAAAGTTCGATTTGATAAAACAAGCAATTCTTGAAAAAAAAGAATTAGAGATTATTTACTATAATTCATCTGGAGAAGAGTCAAAGAGGATAGTTTATCCATTAAGGCTTATATTTAAAGCACAATCCTGGTATTTATATGCATATTGCAAAGAAAAAAAAGATTATCGTGTCTTTAAATTACGAAGAGTTAAGAATCCTCAGATACATTCAAAAAGATTTGTAATTGAGGTGCCACCGATCGACTTGGATGCAATGATAAATCAAAGTGAAGTAATAATGGAACAAATCATATTAAAACTGGATCATTCCTTATCCTATCGTGTGTTTGATGAATTTCAACAAGATGAGATAATAGAACTAAATGATGGAAATTATCTAGTGACATTTCAAGCATCCTTTTCTTGGGTTTATAATTTTATTTTATCTTTTGAGGATAAAGTTGAAGTTGTTTCACCAAACTCTGTGAGAGAACAGATGATAACAATCTATCGCAATGCATTACTTAAATACGAATAAAATTCTTCTCTTTTGAGATATTAAGTGTGTACGGGAGAATTTTATGAGATTATAAACACTCCGAGGGATGCGCATTCATCCTTTGGGTTCGGCGCGACAAAGTACTGCAAACAAAAATTCATATCGTACAAAATGTGTGAGGATAGGAGAAAGATAAATAATATTACAGAACAATTAAGATAAAGTTTTATCATAGAAGGATTGGAGCAGAATACATGAATGAGAAAATATATGAATTTGAAGCAATCATAAAGAAAGTGCCTGATATTGATGGAGCTTATATTGAGATTCCGTTTGATGTGAAACAAGAGTTTAAAAAAGGTAGAGTTCCTGTAACTGCTACATTTGATGGTGTTGTTTATGAAGGAAGCTTAGTTAGAATGGGGACTCCTAGTCACATCATAGGAATAAAAAAAATGATAAGAGAGCAAATCAAGAAACAACCAGGAGATATCGTCAAAGTTACCATAAAGGAACGACAAAAACAGGAGAAGTGACATGGATGGAAATGCAGAATTATTAAACTTTGTTTATCAAAATTCTCAAATGGGAATAGAAACATTACATCAAATTATTGGAATTGTTGAGGATAACAAATTTAAGAAACGCTTAGAGTCACAATACAAAGAATATGAAAAGATAAACAAAGCCGCCGAAAAGCTATTGAATTCCAATGGTTACGATGAAAAAGGAATTAGTGCTTTTGATAAGATTAAGACCTACTTCATGATAAATATTCAAACGCTGACCGATAAAAGTACGTCTCATATTGCAGAAATGTTAATTATAGGTAGTAATATGGGTGTAATTGATGCTATTAAGAATCTAAAGAAGTACAAAAATGCGGAACAAGAAATTAATGAACTGATGGATCAATTACTAAAGTTTGAAGAAGATAATATCAAAGAGCTAAAGGAGTATTTATAGGAGGTTTGCTATGGCGAAAGCAGGGATGAAACGACCAGACCCACAAGAACCACATGGAACAGAAAGTAATAAGAAATTACATTTAAAGAAAAATGATCAGCCACCTGTACCAGAAATTCAGGGTAAAGCAAAAGCTGGTCATAAAAAGGCATCTCAAATGCAGGAGAATTCAAAATGAAACAAAGGGAATGGAAAAAGACAAATAAGGATTATAACAAAGAGTCTCGAATATCCAGTAAAAGTTATAAAACTGCCACTTCTCCTAGAACAGAGTCACAAGGAGGAGACAAAGAGCAAGCAGATCGTCTTTTTTGCGAATTGGAACATGAGCTTATCACGAGAGAAAAGCCATCTCTTTATCTCAACACGTTATTATCTAGACCTGAGTTTTATCAGTATCCTTTTTCCATGCTTTCCTCCCTAGAAAAGACAGAACAATCTCCAAAGTATCATCCAGAAGGAAATGTCTGGATTCATACAATGATGGTAGTCGATGTTGCGGCTACTGTAAAAGAAAAGAGTGAAAAACCAACTGCAATTATGTGGGCTGCCTTACTACATGACATTGGAAAACCTGAGACAACCAGGTTTCGTAAAGGAAGAATTACCTCCTATGATCATGATAGAGTTGGAGCTGAACTTGCAGATAAGTTCTTGTCTGAGTTTATTACTGATCGAGAGTTTATAAGATATGTTTGTTCTTTAATACGTTGGCACATGATGATACTATACGTGAATAAGGACCTGCCATTTGGAGATTTAAAAACGATGTTAAGTGAGGTTCGAGGAGAGGATTTGGCTATCCTTGGATGGAGTGATCGTACAGGTAGAACTGGTATCGATGTAAATGCGGAAAGAGAAGCGATAGAGTTATTTTATAAAAAAACAAAAATCTAAGGAAATGTAGCTAATATACTTGAAATAGAAAGGAATTAGAAGGTATAATATGATAGAAGCTAATTTTTTTCTATATTTTATTATAACGCATTACTATTGATTTGTAGTAAAATCAAGGGCTGTTGCAACATAATATTTGCCCAATGGAAATCATATGCATTTAGAATAGTGAAAGGAAAGAATATTTTCCTTTATGAGTTATTCATTTTGTTTATGATTTTTCAATATGGCTAATTATGCTGCAACAGTTTTTATGTGTTTATTAATCAAGAGAAGGATTGTAAGAAACAAAAGGAGAAATCATATGAGTTTTTTGAGGGTAAAGCATCGAGGAACGAAACTGGAATATCATCATACACTTTATGCAAGTTATATTGGGTACATAACACAGGCAATTATTAATAATTTTCCACCATTATTGTTTTTGACTTTTCAGAAAGAATTTGAGGTATCTCTGGAACGTATCGCCATGATGGTGTCCATAAACTTTATCATACAAATCATTGTTGATTTTATTGGAGCGAAAACAATAGATAAAATAGGGTATCGTATTTCAGCTATCGTAGCTCATGGTTTCTGTGTCCTCGGCTTAATAAGCCTTGGAACATTACCTAAGCTACTTGAAAACCCTTATCTTGGATTGTTAATCGCAGTGGCATTCAATGCAATAGGTGGCGGAATTATTGAAGTAATCATTAGTCCTATTGTAGAATCATTACCAGGGAAAGAGAAGGATAAAGCAATGAGCTTACTCCATTCCTTTTATTGTTTTGGTCATGTAGGGGTAGTAATTTTCTCTACTTTGTTCTTTCTTTTCGTTGGAATTGGACATTGGTCTATCCTGGCTTATCTGTGGATGTTGGTACCGCTTGGTAACCTTATCTTATTTTCCAAGGTACCACTTTGTACGTTATCGGATCATCACGAGGAGAATATAAGTTTTGATGAGGAGAATGTAAGTTCTGTGGAGAAACATCTGCATAGAGAAGAGAAAAATATAGAAAAATCGCGAAAAAGTATTTTTATTTCTTCTATGTTTGTGTGGCTTTTTTTACTAATGATATGTTCCGGGGCGGCTGAACAAGCGATGTCTCAATGGGCATCTTATTTTGCAGAAGTAGGACTTAAGGTAAGTAAAACGGTTGGAGACTTGTTAGGACCATGTGCATTTGCCTTATTAATGGGAATTTCTAGAGCATTGTATGGGAAGATGGGAGAGCGAATTAAGTTAGAACGTGCAATGGCACTTTCCAGTGCTCTTTGCATTTTAAGTTATCTAACAGTGATATTCTCACCAATACCATTTCTTTCTTTAATTGCCTGTGCAATCTGCGGATTCTCGGTAGGTATTATGTGGCCAGGAACTTTTAGTCTTGCAGCAAAGCGTTATCGTATGGGTGGAACAGCGATGTTTGCTATTTTAGCATTAGCGGGAGATGTGGGATGTGCCCTGGGGCCTGCCATTGTAGGATTCGTTGCGAATAGGACAACATTCGGTTTAAAAGCAGGTATGATACCAGTTATAATATTTCCAATTATTATGATAGTTGGTGTATCTATGATTCAAAAAATGGGGAAGAAAAAATACTCATAAGAAAAAATACTCATAAGAAAAAATACTCATAAAGAAATACTCACAAGAAAAAATACTCATAAGAAAAAAAGAAAAGGAAAGACTATTTATCGAAGAATAAGAACTACAAAGGAAAGGAACTATTGATAACGATGAAGGGTGACATGACTTCCGGAAATCCTGGGAGAACCTTAGTTAAATTTGCGATCCCCATGGTTTTGGGAAATTTATTTCAACAAGCGTATAACTTAGCGGATACAATGATTGTAGGAAAGAAGGTGGGCGCTAATGCTCTGGCGGCAGTTGGAACCTGTTCTTCTATCACATTTTTGTTTATAGCAATTGCGACAGGGGCAGGTATTGGGGCATCTGTTGTAATATCTCAATATTTTGGAGCAGGGAAATTCGGAAAAATGCGCAGTGCGATTCGTACTGTAATGTTAACGATGCTCGCCATTAGTTCTTTTATTACAGTATTAGGATTATTATTACATCGAAGTATTTTACGAGCAATGAATACACCTCCTGAAGTATTTGAAGATGCTGCAATTTACCTAAGCATTTATTTTATGGGAGTTATCTTTTTATTTTTGTTTAATACATTAAATGCGATTTTTAATGCTCTAGGAAATTCGAAAGTGCCATTGTTATTTTTAGCATTCTCTTCAATATTAAATATTGTACTTGATTTAGTATTTGTAATAAATTTCGGGCTAGGTGTTGCAGGAGTAGCTTATGCAACTTTGATAGCTCAAGCGTTATCGGCGGTGTTATCATTTTTAGCACTGCTAATTTATATGAAGAAATTAAAGGTACAAGAAGAATCCAGGTATTTCGATCTTGAAATCTTAAAGACAGTTGCAAATATTGCGGTTCCATCTATAATACAGCAATCTATCGTTTCTATTGGAATTGTCTTAGTACAAGCCCTTGTTAATCGATATGGACCTGACGTTATGGCTGGCTATGCAGCAGCTACAAAAATTGATTCTGTTGCAATCATGCCTATGGTTAATATAGGTAGTGCCATGTCAACCTTTACCGCTCAAAATATTGGTGCTAAGAAGCCAGAGCGTGTTGCAAAAGGATTGCGTGGAGCATTATCCATGGTTTGGATTTTTGGTTTATTTATCGCTGGTATATTATATCTTTATGGGGAACAATTTATTGGTTTCTTTATTGAAACTGGTGCTAGCGAAAAGGTAATGGAAGTTGGTATTGAATACCTAAAAGTTGTATCGGTTTTCTATGTCATTATGGGAACTATGAATAATTTTAACGGTGTTCTACGTGGAGCTGGAGATATGAAAGTTTTTATGATTGCAACTCTTTGTAATTTAAGTGTTAGAGTTGTTCTTGCGTATGGTCTTGCTACATTATCAGGTATTGGTTATCATGCGATTTGGTGGTCTATTCCAATCGGTTGGACTGTTGCTCTTATTGTTGCATATGTTCGTTACGCATCTGGACGTTGGAAAAATGTACGAACTGTTTAGATTTTCCTATAAGAATTTATTATACCGATTTTGTTTAAAATAATAGATTTATTCATATTCTTCTTTTTCCTGTAATATGATTAAAAAAAACGGAAATTTATATGGAAATTCATGTAGTAAAACCAGGGGATAACGTATTTGCAATTGCAAATCAATACGGAGTATCTGTACAACGACTTATTTTTGATAACGAGATTTACACACCCGAGAATTTAGTGGTTGGTCAAGCATTATTAATCCTGCATCCCACTAAAATATATCAGGTAAAGCCTGGTGACACGCTCTATTCCATAGCACAGAGTTTTCAAGTTAGTGTCATTAGTTTAATTCGTAACAATCCGTATATTATACAGGAGCAACAATTAAGAGAAGGCCAGGTTTTAGTCATCACTTATGAGGGAGTACGAGATAAAATTATTTCTACGAATGGTTATGTTTATCCTTATGTAAGTTTTCAAGTATTAGAGCAAACTCTTCCATACCTAACAACACTAAGTATCTTCTCGTATGGTTTTACACCGGAAGGGGATTTAGTTCCAGTAGATGACGCAGAAGTATTAGAAATAACAACAAAGTATGGAGTAGGTCCTGTATTAACACTGACACCTTCGGATGCAAATGGAGCTTTTAATAGTGCATTAGTAACTGCTATAACGCAGAATAAGGAAGCTCAAAATCATTTGATTGATGAATTATTAGCTACAGTGAAGGAAAAACAGTATGTAGGCGTTGATGTAGATTTTGAATACGTCAAAGGAGAAGATCGCATCGCTTTTGCAGAATTTGTTGCAGAATTAACAAGAAGAATGAACGCAGAGGACTTCTTTGTTTCTGTAGCATTGGCACCAAAGGTAAGTGAATCTCAGGCTGGTTTATTATATGAAGGCATTGATTATCGCTTGCTTGGGGAGAGTGCAAATAGCGTTCTTTTGATGACATACGAATGGGGCTATACTTATAGTGAACCTATGGCGGTTGCACCAATTAATAAAGTTAGAGAAGTGCTTGATTTTGCAGTGACTCAAATACCAGTCGATAAGATTGATATGGGAATTCCAAACTATGGATATGACTGGACACTTCCTTATGTCAAAGGAGAGTCAAGAGCAAGAGCAATAGGAAATATTGAAGCAGTCCAAATCGCTGCTGCGAACAATGCGGTAATTCAATTTGATGAAGTTGCTCAAACCCCATTTTTTACCTATACTCGTGAAGGCGTAGATCATGAAGTATGGTTTGAGGATGTGAGAAGCATCAAGGCGAAACTAGAACTCGTGAAAGAATATGATTTCCGAGGTGTTGGTTATTGGCAGTTAATGAGATTGTTCCGTCCGAATTGGTTGTTAGTAAATGTGATGTTTGAAATTTTATAAAATAAAAAGATAGAAGATAGGCATTATGAAATTGTCATAATGCTTATCTTCTTTTGACAAAAACAAGCTCTGAATAGTTATGAAGGGAAATGAGAAGAAAATCCTTGAAGTAAGTTGCTTTTTAGAAATGCTCATAAAGAGTGAGATAAGGTTATAAAGCGCTTTGTAGTCTTAAAATGAGAATTGACTGAAATTCACACTTGACGATAGAGTAGTTCCGATGTAAATTATTAAATAGTAACAAAGTACTAAAGATATATGAGGTGGGAAATGTTTGATTTTGCATTTGATTGGTTTAAAGAGTTAGAAACTAGTGATGAATTAATTGATCAACAGCATAAAGAGTTCTTTCGTATCGGAAGGAATATTGAGCAGTTGATTGTTAGAAAGTGCATCGGAGTTCAAGAACAGGAGTTATTAGACATCGTGTGTGAACTTAGAGAGTATGTTTCCTACCATTTTTATTCAGAGGAATCCATTATGCGTCAACAAGGTTATTCAGATTATGAGCATCATGTGAAGGAACATCAAAGATTTAAAAAATTCGTCATGGAAATTGATTGTCCAGCATTAGCGAATCAACCGTATCAGGAGCTAAAGGCTATCAAAGCGATGATTCAATCGTGGGTATTTAGCCACATGATGGGTGAAGATGTGAAAATGGTGAAAGAAATTCAATATAAAAAGCATTAGGGGCAAGGAGAGGCTTGAGCAAAATTAATGGACCTAGTATTTTGCAAAGCCTCTTTTTAGTGCTTGATTATAGTTCAATTAGTTATCGAGATAGTGAATAAATAGTATTTATGGACATGTTTGGTTATGTTTGATATAATCGGAGAGAATTTAATGATATAGATGCAGGGGTTTTAAAAAATGAATGATGACGATGGGTTCACAATATTTTAGATAAGAAATTAAGGTAATCTATACCTTAATATTTAAAGAAAGAGATTTAAAGGTAGAGCAAAGCTAGAGAAGAAAGCTATAGAAATCGAGAAGAAAGAACATAGATAATTGCTAATACCAAGAAGGGAAAGAAAACGATGAAAAATCCTCCAAAAATAAATGATGTAAAGAAAAACAGTAGTGTAACGAAAAAACAACCTACTAGTAAGGAAGCTAGTTGGAAGGCAGATAAGCCTAATAATAAGTTAGAGAAACATGGGAACAAGGTGATGAACGATATAAGTAAACAAGAGTTTTCAGATAAGCAGGAGAGCTCCAAAAAGAACATTGATTCAAAAAAGAATAAATATATTAAGAGTTCGGAGGCTTATCAGAAAAATAAATTTCAGAGCAAAGGACTTGGAGTTAAGAATAAAGACGAGAATATCACAGCAGAAAAAAGTAAAAAGCCTCGATTAAACAAAAAGAAGATTTATGGGGAGTATGAATGTTCTCACTCTAAAAAGTGTGGAGGCTGCCATTATTTAGACTTACCATACGAAGAACAATTAAAAATCAAGCAAAAGCAAGTAGCGAAACTTTTGTCTGATTTTTGCACAGTTCATCCAATCAAAGGAATGGAACATCCTTATCATTATCGAAATAAAGTTCAAGCAGTGTTTGGTCGTGATGCGAAAGGGAATATCATTTCTGGTGTCTATAAAGAAGGTACTCATCAGATCATTCCTACTACCGCTTGCTTAATAGAAGATAAAAAAGCGGATGAGATTATAGGAACAATTCGTGGTATGTTAAAATCCTTTAAGATAAAAACCTACGATGAAGATACTGGTTTTGGATTACTTCGTTATGTGCTGGTAAAAAGAGGATTTACAAGTGGTGAAATCATGGTAGTTTTAGTTATCGCATCCCCAATACTACCTTCCAAGAAAAACTTTGTTGCAGCTCTTAGAAAGGCCCATCCAGAGATTACAACAATTGTATTAAATATTAATAATCGTACTGATAGCTTGATACTAGGCGACCGTGAAACTGTTCTTTATGGGAAAGGATATATTGAGGATACATTGTGTGGCAATGTATTCCGTATTTCATCAAAATCCTTCTATCAAGTAAATCCTGTTCAAACAGAAATCTTATATCAATTAGCTATCAAGGCTGCTGGATTAACAGGCAAAGAAAGAGTGATTGATGCTTATTGTGGAATAGGAACGATTGGTTTAGTAGCTAGTAAATATGCAAAAGAAGTACTTGGAGTTGAGGTAAATAAAGAAGCAATCAAGGATGCGATAGCAAATGCAAAGCGTAATGGCATTACAAATGAACATTTCTATAATTCCGATGCAACGGAATTTATGACTGTTATGGCTGAAAAAGGGGAAAAGGCAGATGTAGTTATCATGGATCCCCCTAGAGCTGGAAGCACAGAACAGTTTATTGATGCAGTGGAAAGCATACAGCCAAGTAGAGTTGTTTATATTAGTTGTAATCCTGTTACACTGCAAAGAGATTTAAAGTATTTTGTGAAGAAAGGCTATAAAGTGAAAGAGGCTTGGCCGGTGGATATGTTTCCGTGGACGGGACACGTTGAAACGATAATAATGATGACAAAGGCTTAAAACCCAGTAACCATGCGGGTTTGAGCCACTTTTAAACCGTATTTTTTAAGCCTCAAAAAACAGCTAAAATATAGATGACATAGGGTATTGAAACAGATATTACGCTAAAACTGAATGGAAAGCAAAAAAAATAGGCAGTGGATAATGCATAAAATCCACTGCCTATTTTTTATGCCTAAAAATATATGAGAGGAGTTTTTGAAATGTCAAGATATTTTTTTTACGGCACAAAACTTTCTGAGTTTGAGCAAATGATGATGTTAGTGCCAAATTTTAAACCAAGGAGGAAAGGGGTGATTGTTATAGGAAGCACACAAATTTTGAATGAAGATATCAGTAACCAGTTTGCAGATAAAACATACAAACAATTAATAGAAAGTAATTTTTCAAAGTTTCACAACCGCAAATTAGATCAACGTCTGCAAAAAATGATGGGTGGCTGGGAGGACAATTGTTTTCTAACACAATCTCATAGGCACAGATTTTTGAGATATTATCGAGAAACATTCTCCAATCAAAGTTGTGCAGCACTGTATCTACTGAGTGCAGATGAAATCTTATGGTATCGTGCTTACGGTCATATTTTCACAGATGAGATTTCAGTGAAGAATATTCCGCTTCAAGGAATTAGTACAGACGGATATGCCCTATACCAAACAGCAAAGACAATTACCACAGGGAAAAAACATATATATATCAATGAAATCGCCGATGATAAACTCATTGGCGATTTTGCATTTAGGGCAATTATCGTTGGTATACTAATTGCCCGATATGGACATGAAATCTTGAATTTCGGGCAGGAAAAAAGAGGCTATGTATAAAATAGCCTTATCTTTCCTACTTTGTATAGTTCACTAAGCTGACGTTACAAATCAGCACATAGCATATGCAAGTTACAATGAGTCACTTCGAAAAATGAGGTGCCTCATTTTTTATGCTCAAAATCAAAAAGGAGGAACAGAAATTGAATATTAGAATTAAAAATCAGAACAGTACTACAGGGTTTACGATACCTTGTACAGAAAAACAAATCGACAAGCTGTGTGAGGTTCTTGGCATTCCCAATAACAGTCAAACGGTGATAACAGTGGACAGTGTGTATATGGATGACAGAGCCAATTCCTTGCTCAAAGATAAGACAGTAAACCTTGATAAGCTAAACTATCTTGCTAAAAGACTTGACAGCTTCGACGCAAAGGAAATGACCACATTTTATGCAGTGGCTTACGGCGAAAACCTTGATAACATCGACAGCCTCATCAATCTCACTTTTAACACCCACTGTGCCAGCGTTGTGAGCGATTTTAGCAACCTTAAATCCATCGGTAAGGATATGTACCTCACCGAACAAGGAGCAACAACCATGGAGGAATTAGAGCGACTAGATGGCGAAAGCTACTTCAAAAAAGTGCTTGTCGATAACCAAAGTCCCATGGTGACTCCCTACGGAATTGTTTATCGCAATAAAAACCAATATGAACAGGTGTTTGATGGTGTCCATTTCCCAGAGTATCACTGGAAAGAGAACTTTGGAACGGCAACGATTCACTATAATGGAGAGCAAGAGTACCTCTACATCCCCTTTGAAGAAACGGAGCTGAAAAAGGCACTGGAACGACTTGGCACAGAGGATATCAAAGGATGTGAAGTAGAGCTTGATAGTGAAATCCTTACCCATAAAATCCTTGCCGCCATTACTGAGGGCGAACCTGTTCAAGATAAGATGCAAAACATCATAGCCTTTTCCAAGCGGTTTGATGAAATAGGCATCCGAGAGAAATCGCACCTTGACTTCCTTGTGGAACACTTAAACCCTAAGACGGAAAAAGACTTAAACGTCATCATAGATAGTATGTACGAGTTTGAGGTTTTCCATGGCATTCGCTCTGCTGAGGAATATGGCAGATATATGATTTGTGACAGCGGTCACTTCGAGTATGATGACAACCTCTTCGACTACATCAATTTTGAAAAATACGGTGTGCATAGACTTGCGATGGAAAACGGAGCGTTTGTAGATGATGGCTACATTCTCTACCACGGATATAACATGGAGCTTGGAGAGATGCTTGAGGAAATCGGTATAGAAGTCGAGCTACAAGAAGCCCAAGTCCTCAAGCTGTATATGCCACTCAAAGGCAGAACCTACTATGATGAAAATGATTATGGTGACCTTTACCAAACGGATTATGTGATGGAGGTATATCCCGAAGAACTTGCCGAATACGAGGATGCAATTTCAGAAGCATTAGGGAAGAACAGTCTCCCCGAGGAAAAGGAACGAGGGTTGATGAAATACTATAATAGCTCAGACTCGGTCAATGCCAAGGTAAAACGCTATAATTTCTCAGTAGAAAACATCAACGGCAAGCTGATGGGTGTTGCAACCTTACAACTTAATGCACCCCTTAATGATAATGAGCTTGAAAAGATAAAGTCGGAAATTTCAGGACAAGCCAGTGATGGCTGGGGCGAAGGGTTTGAGCAACGAGAAATTAACTGTAATGGAAAAGAGATTTATGTGAGCTTTTGGCAGAGCAAAAATTGGAGTTTACAGACTGCGGAAGAACTTGGTATTAGTGAACCAAAGCAAGAAATGACGATTGGAGAAATGTAAAATGCGTGGATTTCCAACACAGAAACAGGTAGAACGAATCAAAGAGATGTACCCAATTGGTACAGTGATAGAGTTGACTGCGGATATGGATGACCCATACGCCCCAATAGGAAAAGGTGTGCAAGGTGAGGTGGTTAGCGTTGACGATGTCGGCACCTTGCACATGAAGTGGCAGAATGGTCGTAGTCTTGGCGTGGTGGTTGGTGAGGACAAATTTAGGGTAATTTCTAAGCCAGAGGAGCAGCAAATAGAACACTCTAACATGGAGATGGGAGGAATGAGCCTATGAGAGTATTAACGGCACAGGTATACAAAGCAATGCTTGAAGCTGTGGAATGCAAGAACATTGGAACAGCAGTCTCTATCTATGAGAAAATGGAGGATTTTACCCTTGATCGAAACTGTGTGACTGACTCTGATTATGTGGATAAGGTATTGGAAAGCCTTGATCTACCGCATAAGGAGCAATTTGACTTCTACTTATCCAAAGATGGATACGGTAGAGCCTTGATGCAGCATAACGGAATAGAACATACTTCATATGGAATGTTAATCCCCAATATAGGAATCAAGTTTTCCGAGCAGATACAAACGCAAACCAAAGGCATGGAAATGAATATGTCTATGTAAATATAATAAACCAAAGTAATGGATATCCGATTGGTGTACAGCACCGACTGGACGGTCCTTTTTTGTTTCTGAGAAAGGAAGATAGAAATGCATGAACTGAAGATTTTTGAAAGTGAAGAGTTTGGACAAATAAGAACAACACTTGACGAAAACGGAAATCTACTCTTTTGTGGCAGTGATGTGGCAAAAGCTTTGGGGTACATAGATGCACCGAAAGCTATTAAGCTTCATTGCAAAAAGGATGGGTGGGCAATTTACCCAGTCATCGATTCCATTGGCAGAACACAGCAAGCTAAATTTCTCAATGAAGGTAATGTTTATCGTTTAATTATCAAAAGCAAATTGCCATCTGCTGAGAGATTTGAAAAGTGGGTGTTTGAAGAAGTTTTACCCTCTATTAGAAAGTACGGAGCCTATGTCACGGTACCAAAGCTTGCCGAAATTATTGCAAATCCCGAAAGCTTGGAGCTTCTGCTAAAACAGCTTCTAGCCGAAACGCAGAAAAACAAAGAATTGGAACAGAAGCTAACAGATCTTGCTCCCAAAGGTATCTACTATGACAGGCTTATTGAAACAGAAATGCTCACCAATTTTCGTATTACCGCACATGAGTTTGGGATCAAGCCTATGGCCTTCACGCAATTTCTACTTGACAACAAATATGTTTATCGAGATACATACCAAAAGGTATTGCCTTACCAACCCTATGTCCATGATGGACTATTCGTCATCAAAGATTTTTGCAAGAATGGTTATCATGGACAGCAAACATTGATAACCGTATATGGAAAGCTATACCTGTTCGAGGAATTACTAAGAGATAAGCGCATTTAAGGTCGATTGTTTTGCTGTTGTTACAGCCGAGCAGTCGGTCTTTTTTTATGCCATTTTTCATCAGAGGGGGTGATACAAATTGTCAAAAAGCATTATTAGCTGGGTGGGCGGAAAGGCAAAGCTCATGTGGCTAATTAACTTGTTGGCACCACCAAAGGTTGAACGAAGTGTAGATGTTTTTGGGGGCAGTGGAACGGTGACCTTGAATCTCGACTGTCTCCCAAGCACACTTAAGGTATATAACGATTTCAATGCCAACCTTGTAAATCTCATGCGCTGTGCCAGGGATAAACCATTGGCACTCATGCACGAAATCGGGTTTCTTACCCTCAATTCCCGAGATGACTTTGAAGTGTTTAAAAGGTTTATTGAGAAAGAAGAATTCACCGAGGAAGATTTAAAACAGGAACTAATGCTGACCGAAATCATGATTTCTCCACCAAAAGCAGAGGAAGTCAAAAAACTGCTTCGAAAATCAGCAGAAGAAAAAGATGTGAAACGAGCAGCTATTTATTATAAATTGCTCCGATACAGCTTTAATGCCAATGGTGAAACCTATGGTGGGAAGAAATGTGATGTACGCAGATTTTTTGTGGACATCTGGAGGTTTAACCGTGCCTTTGCAGAAGTCACCATCGAAAATAAGGATTTTGAAAATCTCATCAAGCAGTACGATAGACCCAAAGCCTTTATCTACTGTGACCCGCCTTATTACGATGCTGAAGGGTTCTACGCAGTCATCTTTCCCAAAGAGGATCACATCCGATTGCACGATACTTTAGCAAAGGCAGAGGGATTTGTCATGGTAAGCTATAACAATGCACCTGAAATTGTGGAACTGTATCAGGATTTCTATATCTTCCACACCACAAGAGCTAACAGTATGTCCCATAAGGAGGGTGAGGTCTATGAAGAACTGATTATGACCAACTATGATCCACGACCATATATCATACAGAAAAATCAACAAATAAATATCTTCTCATTCCTAAGTGTTTTGTCGGAGGGAGATTATACACTCATTCATGAGCCACAACAGGCTTTGAAAAAATAATAGAAAGAGGTATGCATTATGAAAAACAATACGGAAAACAAAGGACTTCTTGTTACAAATGAAATGATTGAAAAGGCAAACTTGGGTGAAGAAATTACTTTAACAGCTACCGACCACCTCATTCTCATTACCAAGTCTAAAATGACTGCAATGGACTTCATCCAGACTATCGACTCACTTGCTGAAATAACCCAGGCATATTTGGAGATTTTAGAGAAGAACTGCGGTGGTTGTGAGGATTGTGGCCACTGTGAGGAATTAGAACAAGAAATCATCCAATTATCAGATGGTCTCCTTAAAATTGCAGATATTCCTGCCAATGCAAAGCTTTGTGCCTATGTAGAAGAAGGCAGTGGCATTGTGCGTGTAGAGCAAGCTGATCATGAACATGATATTACTGATATTCCGCCTCATTTACTTTCGCTTTTTACAAATTACGGAATTTGTATTGGAGAACTGGACGCACTTCTTGTAAAGGGAGAACTTTTACATGGATAAGAAATATGTCTATCCCTACAGCATGAGCGAAGCCAAAAGAAATGGCGAATTGGATCTGTACAAAGAATCTTTTAAGGAAAATGTCCGATGTGCAAATGCAATTCAAGATGCTATTAGCAAAAACTTTGATGGAATACATTTAGGCGAGAATATTGCGAAAGATGTGATTGCCGAGTTTGGATATGACCGGGTGAACTTTGTTCTTGCAAATACCATACAGGAGCTAAAGCACGATGGCAGATTTTCTCGTGAAAATAAGGAATGGGCAAAGGGTATCTATACCCCAAAAAACAATGTGAATGGCATCAATATGAATGCCGACTTTGTAGTGACAAGCCATCCTGCTGTTCTTGATGATTTTGTAAACCAAGCAAGAACAGAATATCAAAGTTTGGAGCTATGGAATCATACCCACTGTAACGATAAAACATACCTAGACTTTGTCGGTAAGGTTATGGTGTTAGACCCTACTAATCTAAAAGATGAGTACAAAACACCTAAGGATCAGCTTATTCTTTGTGAGAGTGGTTTCGGCTGCAATCCCACTGCCAGTGGCAGAAAGGTGTTTGGCAGATTTCTTGTTGACGGAGAAAAGTGCCAGTATGACCGCAGTGACTTTATCGGTGAGCTGAAAGACGAATTACTCCCACAGTGGGCAAGAGAAAAAATACAGGAGATGACCGAGCAGAAGCAGTCCTCTCCTGATATGGGAGGGATGCATATGCAGTAAGGAGGAGATCATGGAGAGCATTAAACTCAAAAACAGCATTATCCACTATTACGGTAGTCCATCAGGATATCTAAAAGACGGCAAAGCTACAGTTGATAGCATATTTGAATGTGAGGAACTGAAAGACTGGTGCAAGAACAGGCAGTATACGGTTACCTTTGACGATGGTATCTTTGACAGGCTGGCGAGAAAGGAGAATTTATCGGAATCACAGGAAAATGAAATACCATTAAAGAATATCCGAATTTGGCAGTTAAATGCTGATTCGGACTTCTCTATGCGCTTTATTTCCTTTGATGAATTTGAGAAAAAGTTTGGTGATCCGTCCAAGGATAGCTACGATGTTGTCTATGACGGAAATCTCTCCACCAACAATCTCGATGAAATCTATGAAATTTGCAACATCAACCATCCAGCAGACTACAGGGGGCATTCCCTCTCCATGTCCGATGTGGTGGAGCTGTATGACGAAAATGGCAGTGAGTTTCATTATGTAGATCGGTTTGGATTTCAGCAAATCGACTTTGAACCGTCAGAGCAGAAACAGGGCTTTGATATGAAAATGGAACTATAAGAATGGAGGGCCTAAATGAAACAGAACAAAAAATGGACTCTTGATGTGGGAGTAAATCCTGTCGAAAATGGTGGCAACATCAAGGCGTATGCCTCAGTGAATATCGATGGTGCCTTTGCCATTAAAAATCTTCGTATCATCGAAAGTAGCAAAGGACTTTTTGTGGCAATGCCCAGTGTGAAAAAACACAAGGGTGGCTATGATGAAATTTTCTTTCCCATCACTAAAGAGAGTCGTGTAGCTCTGAATGATGCCGTGATTGCTGCCTATGAGCTTAAGCTTAACATGGCAGACAATCATACACAGGAGAAAAAAGATACTCCCGAATTATCTATGTAACCTAAATCATCTATTAAATATTGGAGGAAAAATACTATGAAAACTTTTAAGAACATGATTGCTAAGGCTAAGAACATCACTAAGAAGGCTATGGATTTTGTAAACGAAACTGCTGTCAAGGTCAGCACCTTTTTTGCCGTACAGAAGCAAAAAATGCACCTTACATTGGCCAACAACAGTGGTGAAAATTACGTTGACTCGGCTGTCAAAATCCTTATCGCTGTGGTCTTGGGAGGTCTGCTCCTTGCCGGCCTTTATGCATTGTTCGGAGATGTGGTCATGCCAACGCTCAAGAGCAAAATTCAGGAAATGTTTAACTACAGAGGCTAATGGTTATTTTACAGGCTGTTTTACTTACAGCACTTCTAACCTATGCCTCCGTTAGGGATATGTGGACAAGAGAAATTCCCCCCTATCTTTGCATGGGAGTGGCACTGTTATCTTTGCTTGATTTTCAAGTGGAAAATCTCTTAGGGCTTGGTATTCCCCTTATTCTATTGCTGGCAGCAACCTATATCTGCCCCAATAAATTAGGTGGTGGAGATATTAAACTGTCTGCATCTGTCAGCCTTGTCATCGGCTTTACCGCCACAGCCTATGGCATGATCATCGCATTCTCTATTGTGGTGCTTATCTATTTTTCTCTCAATCCATTCTCAAAAAAGCAAGAGGTAAGGAATCTATCCTTGCCTCTTGCTCCTTTCATGGCGGTTGGTTTTTTAATCACATACTTTATGAAAATAGGAGGCTATATTTTATGAGAAAACTGAACAATAAAAAAGGATTCACAGCTATTTATATCCTTGTACCTGTAGTGACCATTCTTACTTTTCTGCCGAAAATGGTCAAAGAGCATCGTAGAAGAAAATATACCTCAGCATCAATTTAAGGAGGAACATAAGCTATGAATTTTATGAAAAACAGAACAATGGTGGGTATCCTTTGCATCGTATTGTCCCTTGTGGTTTGCTTTGGCATTACACCGCTGTTTAACAAAAGCATCAGCCAAAAGACAGAAATTGTCCGAGTGGCAAAGGAAATCAAGGCAGGAGATGAAATCACGCAGGATATGCTTCAAACCGTTGAGGTGGGCGCATATAACCTGCCGGAAAACATCATTAAAACCAAAGATACTGTTGTTGGCACCTATGCAGCAGCTGACCTATTCGTAGGGGATTATATTCTAAACACAAAGGTATCCCACACTCCTACATATGAAAATGCCTATCTCTACAACCTTGACGGCACAAAACAAGCAATTTCTTTGACACTCAAGACCTTCGCAGGCGGTCTTTCGGGCAAGCTACAGAGTGGAGATATTGTATCGGTTATTGCTCCCGACTATAAAGAGAAAGGTATGACGGTCATTCCTCCGGAACTGAAATATGTAGAAGTTATCTCGGTAACTGCTCCAAGTGGTTATGATGCCAATACCGGAGAGCAAGTTGAAAACCAAGATGAGCGTGAATTACCGTCTACCGTAACCCTCATAGTAACACCTGAGCAGGGCAATATCTTAGCCGAGCTTGAAGCCGAGGGTAAGAGCCATCTATCCCTTGTATTCCGTGGTGACAGTGAAAAAGCAAAGGAATTTATCACTGTTCAAGAGGATGTTATCAACAAGCTCCATCATCCTGAAATCAGTACAAATGAAATCGAAACAGCAGAGCAGCCACAAAATCCCGATATGGAAAGGGATGGTGAGTAATGAATTTTAAGAAAAACTCCATATTCAGTAAAAGCAGTAAGATTGTGCCTCCACAGGAGCAAGTGCTCCATGGGGGCGTTCTTGCTGTTTGGGGTAGCCCCGGCAGTGGAAAAACCACCGTGTCAGCTAAAATTGCAAAGTATCTTGCTGACAAAAAGAAAAATGTAATATTGCTCCTTTGTGATATGACAGCACCCATGCTCCCTTGCATCTGCCCGCCATCGGAACTGGAATGTGAAAAATCCTTGGGCAGTATTTTGGCAGCACCCCATGTCAATGAATCCTTGGTGAAGTACCACATGATAACCCACAAAAAGATGGATCACCTCACCATTTTAGGAATGCTCAAAGGCGAAAATGAGTACAGCTACACACCGTTTTATGAAATACAGGCAAAGGAACTGATTGACTCTCTTAGAAAAATTGCACCCTTTATTGTCATTGACTGTGGCAGCTATATTGCCAATGATGTACTGTCGGCTGTCGCTCTTATGGACAGCGATGCCATCTTGCGATTGGCAAACTGCGATTTGAAATCCATTAGCTATCTCTCCAGTCAGCTTTCTACCTTGCAAAGTGCAGGTCTTGACTTTGACAAGCAGTACAAATGTGCCTCAAACATTAAAGCAAACCATGGCATTGACCATATGAGTGGTGCAATGGGAAGTCTAACCTTTAAGCTTCCTCACTCCCCGGAGGTAGAGCAACAATACTTAGAGGGCAACCTCTTTGCCGATTTAACCCTTAAGGATAGTCGAGAGTTTCGCCGTGAGGTTGAGAAAATTGTAAGAGAGGTGTTTGGATAATGGATCGATTAGAACGCAGGCACAAAGCCTGTAATTTAAAAGAAAGCTCTATGTGCGAAATGGGGGCGGCAGCTTGCCGCGAGGTGTTCGGCTCATGAAGCTAGGTGAAAAGCGAGGAAACTCTATTTTCCAAAAGAAAGTCAATTTGCCGACACTTCAAGAAAATTCAACAACTGAGGTCGCAGAAGAAACTGAAAATACCTTGGCTGAAGATGCCGCAGTAGAAGAACCTACGTTACATCACAGAGTTGATGAACTGATGATGGCAGAAACAGAAAATGTTGTACCTGTGGAGCTGGGCATGAAGAAAAATGCCCATTCCTTATTTTTTACCCCGGAAACGGAAAGTAAGGACTTTTCTACAGTCCTAAAATCGGTGCAGGAATACATCTCGGAAAACTATGCCCAGCTTATTACAGATAGTTCTCTTGACGATGCCAAGGAGCAGATGAAACGCTACATCTCAAAATTTGTCATGGAAAAAAGAATTGCGGTGAAAGGTATGGATGGCAATGAGCTTACATCAGCCCTTTACACCGAAATGGCGGAGTATGGATTTTTGACCAAATATATCTTCGGTAAAGGTATTGAGGAAATTGACATCAACTCGTGGCAGGACATTGAGGTGCAGTATTCTGACGGTCGCATCGTAAAACTGGATGAGCGTTTTGATTCACCCGAACACGCCATCAATGTGGTACGCAGAATGCTTCATGTGTCGGGCATGGTGCTTGATAATGCCAGCCCTGTTGTCCTTGGACATTTGTCAAAAAACATTCGTATTGCAGCCATGAAAACACCCATTGTGGATGAGGATGTAGGTGTGGCAGCCTCTATTCGTATTGTCAATCCTCAAAGCATGAAAAAGGAGGATTTTGTAAGAACAGGTACGGCAACCGATAGAATGCTTGATTTTCTTTCGGCACTTATTCGGTATGGGGTTTCAGTCTGTGTTGCCGGTGCTACCTCAAGTGGTAAAACCACTGTCCTTGGCTGGCTACTCACTACCATCCCCGATAGTAAGAGAATTTACACCATTGAAAATGGCTCTCGTGAGCTTGACCTTGTTCGATACAAGGAGGGCAAGGCAGTAAACTCTGTTGTCCATACTCTAACAAGGGAGAGTGATATCCCCAGCCAGTGCATCGACCAAATTAAACTGCTGGACTACGCTCTGCGTATGAACCCTGATATTGCCGTAGTCGGTGAGATGCGTGGACCCGAGGCCAATGCAGCACAGGAAGCCGCCAGAACGGGCATTGCGGTGATGACCACCATCCATGCCAACTCCTGCGAATCCACCTACCGAAGAATGGTATCTCTTTGTAAACGTGCTGTAGATATGAGCGATGAAACCCTCATGCAGTATGTCACGGAAGCCTATCCCATTATTGTGTTTTGCAAGCAACTGGAGAATAAGCAGCGCCGTATGATGGAAATTATGGAGTGTGAAATCCTGTCGGATGGCACTCGAAACTACCGCACCATCTTCCAATATGTGATTACAGAAAACCGTATGGAGGATGGAAGGTTTATCATCGAGGGACACCATGAGCAAGTAAATATCATTTCGGGTAGCCTCTCCAAACGACTCTTGGAAAACGGTATGCCTCTTGCACAAATTAACATTTTAAAAGAGAAAGATGAGGTGAAGTCAGCTTGAATTTGATATTACTCCTTGCCTGTGTCGGAATGATTACAGGCTTTTTTATTTTGCTGTCCATTTCGCCTGCCGAGTTTACCGATGGCATCTTTGAAAAACTACTCTCAAACTCCAAAAGCTTAAAGGCTGAAATTAAAGAATGCACAAATTGTAAAAAGGTAGGTTTCTTCAAGCGAGAAATCAAAGAGGTACAGGAAATCCTCAAAGTCACCGGCAGAAGCAAGCAGTTTCCATTTCTCTGTCTGCTATCACTGGCACTCTTTGCTGTGGGAGCCTCCATTGCCATTGGCTTTGGCAACTTTTTTGCGGTACCTGTGCTTGCAATTGGGTGTATGATGTTGCCATTTTGGTATGTACGCCTCACACAATCTCATTTTAAGAAAGATATTGCCTCAGAGCTTGAAACGGCTCTTTCCATTATCACAACAGCGTACCTGCGAAATGAGGATATTGTAACAGCCGTAGAGGAAAATATCGGATACTTAAACCCACCTGTACTGTCGGTATTTAAGGCTTTCACCTACCGCATTAAGATGATCAATCCCGACATTATAGCAGCACTTGTGGCTATGCGTGAACAGATAGATAATGCTGTGTTCCGTGAATGGTGCGATGCCATGATTGCCTGTCAGCATGACCGCAGTCTGAAAAGCACCTTGACACCGATTGTGACAAAGCTTAGTGATATGCGAGTGGTAAACGGTGAACTGGAAAACTTGGTCTTTGAGCCGAGAAAAGAGTTTATCTCCATGCAAATCCTTATGTTATCTAACATCCCATTGCTGTACTTCTTAAACAAGGATTGGTACGGCACACTCATGCATACTGCACCGGGGCAAATGGTTCTTGCCGTTTGTTTTATCATCATGTTTGTATCTATGGCTCGTGTCATCAAGCTAACACAGCCCATTGAATACAAACGTTAACGGAGGTGAAATCATTGCAATTCTTAATTTTACTTTTTGGCACATTGTTTGGAGTAGGGCTATTCTTTATCCTTGCCGATGTGCTGAAGCTCCCAACCCTTCGGACAGGCAAGGCAATGCTTTCTGCCACAAAGCAAAGTGGTGAAAAAGCCAAAAGCATAGATGTCTTAATCAGTGGATGGGCAGTTAAGCTTGCCAAATATCTGCCCATGGATGAGTATAAAAAAATCCGTATGCAGAACACCTTAAATGCTGCAGGCATAAAAGAAACCCCAGAGGAATTTATGGCGAATGCCATCTTAAAGGCAGGGCTGATTGTTCTTGCGATATTCCCTTGTCTTTTGGTATTCCCGCTTCTTGCTCCCGTGGTGTTGTTCCTTGCAGTGATTGTCTATTTCAAGGAAATTCGTAAAGCTGATGAAAAGCTATCTGCAAAGCGAGAGAAAATTGAAGTGGAACTGCCACGCTTTGTAGCCACCATTACACAGGAGCTAAAGGCGAGCCGAGATGTCCTCTCTATGCTTGAACACTACAAGAAAAATGTAGGCGAGGACTTTGCGAGAGAGCTTGATATTGTCACTGCTGATATGCGTTCCTCAAGCTACGAGGCAGCTCTCACGCGTTTTGAGTCAAGACTGAATTCCCCCATGTTATCTGACATCACAAGAGGTCTAATCGGTGTGCTTCGTGGTGATGATGGGGGTATGTACTTTCAAATTCTCTCCCACGATATGAAACAGCTGGAACTACAGCGACTAAAAGCCGAGGCGATGAAGATACCGCCAAAAATCCGAGTGTTCAGCTTTCTTATGCTGATGTGTTTCCTCATGATGTATATGGTGGTCATTATCTTTGAGATTATCCGTTCCCTTGGCGGAATGCTGTAGGAGGTGAGCCAAATGCAGAAACTACGAAACTCTCTTAAAAACAATCGTGGCGAGGGATATATTGATGTGGTGGTGCTTGTTTTTTGTGCCATGCTCGTTGTTGCCTTAGCTTTGAAAGTATTTCCAGCCTACATCGCCAAGCAAAAGGTAGATACCTTTGCCACTGAGCTTGTTCGTGAAGCTGAGATTGCAGGCCGAGTTGGCTCTGAAACAGCAAGGCGAGAACAGCTCCTTGTAGAAAAGACAGGTATCGCTCCCGAAGTAAGTTGGTCTCGCACGGGACGTATCCAGTTAAACGAGGAAATTTCTGTGGTGGTAATCTATCGTATGGATATTGGGCTGTTTGGTAAGTTCGGCTCATTTCCAGTTACTCTCAGAGGTGAAGCTATGGGAAAAAGTGAGGTGTATTGGAAGTGACAAAAAAACTACGACATACACTGAAAGACAACTGTGGCAATGCTTATCCATTAGCCGTTGCCATCACCCTTGTACTGGTAATGATTTTTACAGGTATTTCTGAATATTTCCGCCTTGTGATTGTGGCACAGGGTGTGCGTGATGCCTTGCAGGACGCTGTAATTTCAACGGTGGTGGAGAACTATGACGATGTGTACCACGGGGTCCGAGAAGGGTATTCGGGTGGTTACCAGCCCATTGCCAAGGACTTTGAGGAATCCATTGATTATGGCAATATTTATGATAAAATAGATAATATACTAGGTCTTTCGGTAGAAAACGGTTATCACATCAAGGGTGTAAGCGATACCACCGAAATGCAGTTTCGAAAATGGAATCTCAATGTTGATATTGAAAATGCACCTCTTGCCACAGCCGACCGTGCCGGTAACAGGTTCAAAATTGACAGCACCATTATGCTCGAAGTGCCTGTCTCCTTTGTAGGAAAGCTGCTGCCACCGATGAGGATTAAAGTGAAAAACAGTGCCGGTTATACCCCTAAATTTTAACATTCCTTTAACTTCGAATCTTTTGATAGCTATTACTTACTTTCTATGGTAACGTGTGGCTTAACAAAAATACAGGAGGAAAAAGCCTATGAAAAATATAAACGACAAAACGAAGAAAAGGTTGGTAGTTGCAGGAGGACTTGCTGTGGGTGCAGTTCTCATCGCAATGATTTCAGGACAGTTTAAAACAGCCCCTGTAAATGATGTGGAGATTCCACATGAGAGCAGTGATGAACAGAATGTGGTGGTGGAAACACCCAATATTACAGAGAAAGAAAATGACATTACAGTGCCTGATATCGAAATCCCAAAGGAAACTGAAAATCCAAATGGTGATGACACAGGCACTGAGCAGACCATTCAACCTGATATCCCCGAAAAGCCAACCTACACCGAGGAAGAACTGACCAATCCCAATCAGAAACCAAATGGTGAAAAGGTAGATCCACCTACCTCAGAAAATCCAAAACCACCTCAGACACAGGAAAAACAACAAGAAAAACAACAAGAAAAACAACAAGAAAAACAACAAATCCTACAGGTGGCTTACCGGGGTTTGATAATGTACCTAATATGGGTGAAAATCAAACAATAATTGCTGACGATATGTATGAGAATGGCAACAAGGTTGGTATCATGGATTAAACTAAACATAAGCAAAGAAATGCACTGCAAAAAGCGGTGCATTTTTTCTTTGCGGAAAGGAATTATTATGAAAAAAGCATTAGTCTCACTATGCCTTACTCTTGCCATTGCATTCTGTTTTTCTGTTCCTGCATTTGCTATCGGAGATGGAAATGTGGACTCAGGTGGTGGCAGTATGGGAAGTGGCACAAGCACCAATGTATGGTCAGGCGATGATGGTGTTCGTGTAACAGTAATAAAAGTGGATACCCATTTACCTGTGACAACACCTATTGATATAAGTAATCGCCCCCCTAACTCATCTATTTATAACTTTGGAAAAGTTAGTAAAGTTCAATACAGTCAAGGAAGAAATTTGTCACCACAGCAAGGAGGTTATACTTGTATTAAACCCACTCAGACGATACCACGTATTGTAAGTAGTAATGGTAGCAATAACATTGCAGCGATAAAAAGCTATTTTACTGATGAGCAAGTGATTCGTTCCATTGCAAAGCTAACAGGCATGAATCATGATATGTTAATTGGTGGAGATTACAAGTTGTTACTAGAACCATTGGCATTTTACAAGTTTGAGGGGGTAATGATTGCGACCACTGCTACCGAGGCAGCTCTCTATGATGAGCAAGTAAATGGTTTACTCCGAAGGCGAATGGTTTCACTCAGCCATAAGAACCTTCCACTTGCCATGTTCCTTGAAGTGCCAGACCTTGGCTATCCTGCATGGGGTGGCAGTACCACCAAAGCAGCCTCCAATGCAGATATTAAATCCTCTCTTGGACTTGGTATCGTGAGATTTACCGAGCAGCCAGAACCGCCGTTGGTGTCCGTCTATGACTACGAATATCGTGTCAATACCGAAGTCATCACATCGGTAATGGTTAGCGGTGGACAGTCTGATCCTGATAATCCAACAACCGTCAGCTTTAACATTGGTGGAAGAACCTACAATGTGGGAAATGTATATTACCCAGATGGTGACTCACAGCTTGCATGGGTGAAATGGACTACCCCTAATACAGAGCAAGATATGGTCATTCATGTGTCTGTGAGAGGTACAGGTGGAACGAATAAAACTACCATTAACTGCAAAATAGTTAACCTTGATAAGAATCCACCGCCTAACCCTGTTGCTGATGACCGAAATGATAGTTTTCGCCAAGAATCTGTTCCAATCAGAGCAGAAAAAACAAGGGCAGATTGGACAATATGGCGACCTTGGTGGAAAGAGTATTGGGTAGATCGTGGACATTGGGAAAGTGATAGTTGGACAGATAGTGAGGGCAACAGCCATTCCAGTAGCTATTGGGTATCCAATTGGGTAGATGAGGGGTGGTGGGAGTTTGATTTGAATCGCTACTATGCTTTGTTTTCTGCTAATATGAATATCAACTGCGATAGAAAAAATCCTACCGCAAGTGGGCGAGTCATGAAGTCAGGATACGGTATCAACCAAAAGGTATCAGCGTCGGTCAGCACCAATCAAGGATCTGCTGTCAGCAAGCCACAAAATGCAGTTAGTTATTTCCCTGAATTTAACTACAAAACCTATTGGCGACTATTAGAGCGTATGGGTAGTGGACAATTTGAATTTAAGAAAAACCATTATTCCACCTATAAGAATCGGACACACTTTTCACCCATTTGGATGCCAAACGGAGCTTATGAAGTCAATACATGGGTAATTGATAGTTGGACGCCTGTGGGAATGTTATCCTCCAATCTAACTGACAGTTTAACCATCCGTGGTTCACTTTGGGATGACTGGCACGTGGCACCTTTGAATCCGTAAAAAGGAGGAAACCTATGGCTTACGAACATATTACAGCACCGCAGACGGCGGTATATCACTATACTAAAAAGGAAAAGCTAGACAACATTCTGTAAGATGATAAAATACGGAAGTGTCGGGATAGGGAGTGTTGGTTTTGTGCCTCCTTGGAAGCTATACTCTATGTTTGATGGAGCTAACGGTGATGAACGAGGGAGGTCTGTATATCGGTGTAAATGTACTGCCCATGCGGTATCCAAAGTTTGTCCCCGATGACTTCGTTATTTTGAAACTTACACCGAGGTATCAAAATGGTGAATGGGTAAAGTGGAATCAAGAAGTCGATAGCAGATGCACAAATGAGCAAAAAGCACTGGCAGAAGAATTCAGTAGCTTAAAGTATGGATACCGTGTGGATTTGAAGTTTCAGTAAAATCCCGAAATATTTGAAATAAGGGAAGCCTTGCAGATGAGAGTAACCGACACTCCTACGATGCAAGGCTTTTGCTATTAAACAGAAAGGTGGAATTTAATTTATGACAAAAAACAAGAAGTATGTACTCTGCCTTGTGGTAGCACTGCTTGTGTGTTTTGCATTTAGCACCACAGCGTTTGCCACAGGAACAGGAGATGTTGCTGGGGCGATTGAAAGTACATGGAAAGATGCTTCAGGGCAGATTAAGACCGTTGTAAACAAGGTGGTGTTCCCAGCAATCGACCTCATCTTGGCAGTGTTTTTCTTTGCCAAGTTGGGATTAAGTTACTTTGATTACCGAAAATCAGGACAGTTTGAGTGGGCGGCTCCTGCCATTTTGTTTGCTTGCTTGGTGTTTACGCTGACAGCTCCGCTCTATATTTGGACTATATTGGGTCTATAGTAAAAGAAGGAGCCATTGCATCAAATTATGATGTAACGACTCTTAACCAAAACATGAAAATATTATCTGTTCACCATCCAATACCAAAGCGATGCTGGGATTATAGGCAAAGAAAAAGCCGTTGTAGCAGCATAAAAGAGGCAACGGCTCAATTCATAATAAATTAAATTTTAAGTTGGTGCATGAGCTAAAGCACCAAGATAGGGTATGCTTATAATATTTATAAATGTTAGATTCCAAGTATGGTGAAAAGACCTTCTTTGGCAAACACATCATTTACCCAATGCTCTATTTCATTGAGAGCTTCTTGAGCGTTTTCACCCAAATGTGCTTTTGTATATTCACGAATCAGACACCAGTCTTTTGATGTGACTTTTGTTTCTCCAAAGTAATCATAAGTCGGTAGTGCCGCACCAAATGCTTTGTATAGTTTGGTTTCCTCTAATATATCATCGTGCAGCAGGAGTGAATTAGGATTCCAAAAATCTATTTCATCCCATTTGCCTCTATGAAATTCGTGATAACAAGTTCCTTCACGTTCATTTTCTAAACAAAAATACTGCATTAATTCTCCTCCTCCCCAAATATAAATTTGCTTTCCAATCGTTCAAATTTCCTGCTAACATTTCAGAAAAATTTTACTTGGTAGGTATATAAAATAAATTTACCATATTAAAGAAAAAGCTTCAACTGCAAAATTGTGAACAATAGAAAGGATAAACACTAATAAAAAAATCCGCTCACCATCCTTTCACAAGGATACTCTGGACTATTTTGGGTCTATAGGTAAAGCAAGAGCCACTGCAAATGCAAAGTGCAGTGGCTCTAAAATTAAATATGATTAACTTAATTCGTAAAAGATATCCATACCTCTATCGTCGTATAAGAAAAATACAGTTCCGGTTTCAAGATCTACGATATAAACAGAACAATCAAGTTCTGTATTATCACCTAAATCAGAGATAATTATTTTACGAAAAAGTGTTTCAATATCAATTCGGTTGGCTTTCCATATATGTCTTGTGCCGTAATAGGTTTCTTCTTCATCCACCCAATGAAAGGGGTAGCTTTGGCTTTCGATTGATGTAAGGCAGGACTCAATAAATTCTTTTTCGTTTTTTACTGCACAATTGTATTTATCGTCATAAATGACAGCTAAATTGTTAGTAAAATGTTGCTGTATGTAGAGATTTACAGCAATCTGTAAGCAAGCACCGATATATTCTTTTCTTACATTTTGAGAAGCATCATATGGCCTACCACCATCTAACTCCCACTCATTACGGTAGTGGGTAGACAGTAGCGCTCGGTTTAACAGCTGGTTTTCGTACAAATGCATAGCCCGAAACATATGCTGCGTCCATTCGCTCCAAAAAGCAAGATATCCGTCCTTTTCATAAGGTTCAGTTGGCAAAATCTTAGGTGAGCATTGGAGATAAAATTTCTCAACAGCTCTTGCAAATTTCAAAACTTTAGCTCGGTATTTCGGCAATGAAACCGTGTAGAGGATTCCGTCTTCTGTTTCAATAACCACTGTATTTTCCTTATGGATCACTAAATAATCAATACCATTATCATAGCCACTAACTGTTACTTTACTCAAATCGTCAGATGCAAATAAACTGTGACCACAACAAGGAAGCATTTGCTCATAAGGAGTGATTTTATGATCCTGCGTTAGAGTTCTAAGCATCTGAAGTGCTGCAGCACTTGTACAGCATGAGTAACTTAATTGAGTATCCTCAATGGTAACTGTAACATTGCCGTGTAGGCATAAATCTTCCTGATTATCTGCAGAAGAATCAATCCAGCAAAAATTTGACCAAGAAATCTCAAACGTTGTTTCTGTTATTATCATAGCAACCTCCTAAAAAAGAGTTTCTAATGTAGTAGCATGGAATATATGAATAAGAGGTTGATTGCATATCATCGCATTTTCAATTAGGTCTTCGATATTGTCATATGCCTGCTCATCCTCGGATATCCACAGAGAAACTGTCTTGGTAGATCCGCTTTTTGAAATAAAGCATTTTACATCATTGTAGGAAAATTCAAGTTCACGTCCTGCATTTATCAAATATATCAATGAGGCTAAAGAATGTAACTCAAACAACTCATTTGTTAGGTTATCATGTATGTTATCGAACATATCCTCAAGCACATATTTCCCCTTTGTACCATCAGCATTTATATAAAATCCATCAATAATTTCATTTATACCCCCGCCAAATGTCCAGTTTTTAGATTCAATAAAGCCAATAAATTCTTTGAAAAATTCATCTTCAGATAGACTTATCGGCACCTCTATGCACCCTTGTATTTCAAACTCTTTACTCAAAATAATCACCACCAGTTATGTAATTTTATTTATAAGTATTAAACTCATGAATTACCATTTTTAAGTAATTTGTAAGGTTGTGTTTTTATTATTTTAACATTAGAAGATAAAGGCTTCAACTCTCAAATTGTGAACAATGGAAAGGGTAAGCAATATGAAAACAAAACTCTCGTTCACCGTCCTTTTGCAAGGATACTCTGGACTATACTTGGTCTATAACAAGCAAAGGCACTGTACTGATATTAATAGTACAGTGCCTTACTTCGTAATTAGTCAGATTTTATTGTGTAGGTGAAATTAGCACCAACGGAGGGTGTGCTCATAATCTACGAAAACAGGTAATCATCAATAGCCTGTAAGTTATAGTCAAAAACTGCCTTATAATTCGTACAACATATATCCTCTGCATCACTTATACGAATAATACAAGAAATTGTGTCCATTGGCGGGTCAAAATTAAAATTCTTATTAAATGAAACAATTTCATTAAAGAAATGGTATGTTTGAATTACTGTATCAAAGTCAGTTCCCATAGACACAATGAATTGTTTAGGTTCATCCTTGTACCAACTGTCTAAATATTGATACATCATTTTTTGAGTCAATTCAAAAATATTTGATTGAATAATAAAATTGTTAAAGAGGGCTTTGTCAATCGGTAGTTTCATATACACCTATCCTTATATTATATAAATTCTCTCCCAGAGCGTTAAACGTCTATACTACCTTTTCAAAAACATTTTATTTGGTAGGACATATAAGAAGTTTACCATAGTCAAGTGAAATTTTCAACCGAGGAGGTGTGAACAAGTAAAATAGCATCACTATGGAAACTAAAATCTGATTACCGCCCTTTTGCAAGGATACCCTGGACTATTTTGGGTATGTAGGCGACAAAAAGCCGTTGCATCAAGTTAGATGCAACGGCTAAATTTCAAGATTAGCGGGATTTTCACGGGGCGTGAATTCAAGGTGGTTTCGGAGGGGAGGCTCATAAATTGGAAGAAATCTTAAAGTTTTAGGTCCTGTGTTGTAAAAGACAATTACTTCATATCTGATTTCTTTCGCAATTTTATTGCTAAGTTTCGTTGTTCTGCCATGCTCTGAAATAGTTGGGCAGCCGTAGTTGCATGGTCTTTTGTAGATTGTTCGAGTTGCATTTGGCTTGAAATTTGCTCCATAACATGCCTAACATCCTGTAGTTCTAACAAATTAACAGCAAGACAGAAGAAACCTTTGCGTCGCCCATCATCGTAATTTTTCAGTAGCGTTTCCAGTAAGGAGATTTTTTCATTAAGTTCGTTACTGTAAGCGTCAATTCCCAAGGTTTTTGCTTTTTCCATATCACTGAATTGTTTTAGGTGCGTGATAAAGGAATCTGATTGGTCGGCACCGTCATACTTTTTGCAGGGATATTCTTCACATTGATAGCAGTATTCAAACCCATTGCGTTGACTGCAAGATAATACTCCACATGCAGGGTGTTTTGTCAAAAAACCTTCACTTGAACAACCGGCGCACTTAGATGTACCATCCATTTGATAACGAGGGCACAACCCACAGTTTAATCCACATGCTGAAAACAAAGGGTATTCTCGCCGTTTATATTCCATACCTACTCCCCCAATTTAGATTATATAAATTGATCGTACCCGACCATTTTGATGTTATTATTTTTTCTTAAAATATTATGTAGTAGTTTTTATTAACTAAATTATACCATAATCTACCCATCGGTTACAAGGAAGCATTTCACCATCCTTATGCAAGAATACTCTGGACTATTTTGGGTATAAAACGTGCAAAGGCGCTGTACTATTTGTTTTAGTGCAGCGCCTTAATTTCATAATTAGTTAGATTTTATTGTGTAGCCTAAAATAAGTGGTAAGAGAGTAAGAGAGGGGGGGCTCATAATCTACTTAAACAGCTAAAATTAACTGTTTAGTAATTTAGTTAAATCTTCAATGGACGCATCCATTTTTACAGAGATTTCCGCCATAGTCATACCAGCAGAGAGGAAACGGTTGATAACCATTTTCATATCCTCCCCGACTTCTATGATATGCCCATCTAAATCATAAAATCTGACCACACGCTGTCCCCAACTATGTTCAATTACATCTCCTAAATATTCTATGCCCGAATAAGAGTTTAACTTGTTTAAAAAGTTGTCAAAGTCTTGTTCTTCAAAGCATATTTCCATGTTGTTGGACTTCTGAATTATTTTATCTTTCGGAATATTAACCAGCCAATCGAAATCTTGCTGCAAAGATAAACCACAAGTAAACGATATGTTGATTCCATAATCTTGATATAATTCCAATCCAAATAAATCTTCGTAAAACTTTCTGGCGAGAGCAATGTCTGCTACAGATATAACCATACAAGTATGTTTCATGTAAATGCGCCTTCCTTTTATATAAATTCGCTCCGTAAGCATCAATTTTTCCGTTTCGCAAAATTCTTCGGTAGTTATATAAAATAAGTTTACCATAATAAAGTGAGAGCTTCAACTCTCAAATTATGAACAATGAAAAGCGTAAGAAATATGAAAACGGAAATTCTTCACCAACCTTATGCAAGGATACTCTGGACTATACTCGGATTATAGGGTAAGCAAAGAGCTGTTGCATCAAAGCCAAGAGGCAACAGCTCAATTTCGTGGTAAGTCGGATTTTATTGTGTAGATAGAATTAGTCACCAACAGAGGGTTTGCTCATTTTACTTCCCATTGGCACTCACTACATTCAGAGTCATGAATAGAAATTATTCCACCACAGATAGGACAGGTAAATGTTTCTTTTTGTTGCAACATAAATGCCGTCAAACCATTTTCTTTTACAAAATGGCTATTTGATACAAGACTTGCACGATATCTGGTATTGTAACTTTTTTCAAGGGTTTTGATCAGCTTGCACGGGTACTCGTTACATTCATAGCAATACGAAATACCTTTTCCGTGAACACAGTCTTTAATTTTGCACTTGCGACAGTGTTCAGGTTTCCCAATATCGCTGTTCAAGCAACCTGCACATGGTTTTTTATGATAGCAATGCTTATAGCAAACCATACAGTTCATTCCACAAGGAGCAAACATATTCGTCTCTATCGGTTCTTTCGGCATTTTCATAATGATTTCCTCCTTTGTGGGATTATATAAATTTTACCCGGTGGATGTTTTTTCAACTACTACCGATTTGCAAAAGTTTTCTTCGGTAGATATATAAATAAGTTTATCATATTAAAGTGAGAGCTTCAACCGAGAGATTGTAAACAACAGAAAAGACAGCTCATATGAAAGCAAAAACCGCCCACCTCCCTTTTGTAAGGATTGGCTGGACGATACTTGGATTATAGAGAAAGCAAGAGCCAATGCACCGACAAAGTGCATTGGCTCAATTTTATAATGCGAATCAGTTTTCATTGTTAGACGGCAAAGTTTGCATTAGAGCATAGAAATGCTCAGGCTTACCAGTGCTAAAGTAGTTATACCAAGCTTCCAATGTATCTGCATGGAATACATCTAAATGCTCAATGATTTGCTTTGCCAACAATAAACCACCAGTAGATCCAGCAGTAAACAGGTTATTGTTTGCTACAGATGGCTCGTCTATATAAAAACCTTGTCCTTTATAATTAGGCGAAACCATTTCAAGAAACCCGGCTCCGTTACTGGTATGGGGACGATTATCCAAAATGCCGGCATTGGCAAGTGCAGCAGTGGCACCACAAATTGCACCCACCATAGCTTTGGTAGAAAGGAATTCTCTTGCTTTTTTAATAATAGCTCTATGCTTTGGATCGCTCCAAGTATTCGCACCGGGCAATAGCAATACGCTTGATTCATTCACAACCATATCGTCAATCAAGCAATCTGGTGTAATGGTAAATCCGCCCATTGTACAGATAGGCTCCTTAGAGCTACTCACTGTTTTGAGAGATATACTCTGTGCATCTTTTTTGAAAAAGCGACCAGAATTTAGCTCCGAAGTAGCATATCCCAATTCCCAATCTGCTAAAGTATCAAGAATATAAACATAGATTGTAATCATAGTTTTCCTCCACTTAATGTATCATATTGTTTTGTTTGCTTTTTTATTGTATCATAGAATTGTTGACAACAGTATGGCAACAATTTGTGAAGGGAAATTAATTCAATGAAAATAGACAGACTTGTTAGTATGATTATGATACTTCTCGATAAAGAACGGATAGGTGCGCAGGAGTTAGCAGATATGTTTGAAGTGTCACCCCGCACAATCTACCGTGATATAGATACGATTAATATGGCAGGTATCCCTATCCACTCCACATCGGGAGTGGGTGGCGGATTTGAAATTATGCGGAAATATAAACTGGATAAAAAAGTTTTTTCGACTGCTGATCTTTCCACGCTCTTAATGGGGCTCTCCAGTCTTTCAAATACAGTGCGAGGCGATGAACTGGTAAATGCCCTTGCAAAAGTTAAGAGCTTTATCCCCGCCGATAAAGCGAACGACATTGAGTTGAAAGCAAATCAAATCCATATAGATTTAAGTCCTTGGATGGGCAACAGAAATATAGGGCTGTATTTAGAAATGATTAAAACAGCTTTACAGGAAAGTAGGCTCGTCTCGTTTCAATACTCAGCTCACCATGGAAATAAAACTACACGAGTAGTTGAGCCGTATCAGCTTGTATTAAAAAATAGCCATTGGTACTTTCAAGGTTACTGTCATATGAGAAGTGATTATCGCTTATTCAAACTATCTCGTATATCAATTCTGCAAGTAAAAGAAGAATCTTTTATCCCACGAGATTATCAAAAACCGATTTTAGAAATTTCGGATATTTTAGAAACTATGCACACCAAAATTAAAATCCGTATTCATCAAGATGTAATGGATAGGGTGCTTGATTACTGCGCTTATGATGAATTTACTCCGGATGGTGAAGAACATTACATTGTCGAGTTCCCTTTTATAGAGAATGATTACTATTTTGATATTCTCCTTAGTTTTGGAAATAAGTGTGAGTGTTTGGAGCCGTTATATATACGCGCAGAAATGAAACGCAGAATACACGATATCGCTGTCTTGTACGAAAACTAAAATATGAATATTTTTATGGTAGAAGAAACTGAATTAAAATGCTAATTAAATTAGAAGGAGAATGAAAATGAAAGAGCAGTATTTTAAGCTTAACAAGCTTCCTGCAGTTTTAATTGGTGAGCAATCAGATAAATTGTTTCTATTTGTTCATGGACTGGGTGGAAACAAAGAGGAAGCAAAAGTATTTGCAGAAGTTGCCTGCCCACTTGGATGGCAAGTGTTAGGCATTGATTTACCCGGACATGGAGAGCGCGTTGATAACCCCGTTACTTTTGACCCATGGCACGCCGTTCCAGAACTTCATCAAGTAATGCAATATGCAAAAAAGGGTTGGAGTCAAGTTGCTGTGCGTGCCAACAGCATTGGCAGCTATTTCAGCCTTTTGGCGTTTTCAGGAGAGACGCTGGTGCAGTGTCTGCTGGTCTCTCCTTTGGTGGATATGGAGCGAATGATTGAAAATTTAATGCACTGGGCGGGGGTTACAGAGGAGCGCTTAGAGTGCGAAAAATTGATTGCTACCGATTTTGGTCAAACCTTGTCGTGGGAATATCTGTGCTATGCACGCAGTCATAAAATTGAGGTTTGGAATACCCCTACCTTTATTTTGAAAGCAGAGCAGGATGAGCTTATTGACGAGGATACTGTTGTTAGTTTCAGCAATCGTTTTGACTGTAAGTTGACCGTAACAGAAGGTGGTGAGCACTGGTTCCATACGCCAGAGCAGCTTTCAGTTCTATGTAAGTGGGAAGCAGAGGCGATGAATCAACCGAATATAGAATCACTCAAGTTAAAACAACTGCTATAATATCAAAACCCCAGTATTTCACCGTCCTTTTGCAAGGATTGACTGGATTATATTGGGCTTATAGAAAAATCCGCACAGGGCATTCTTATAGTTTCCCTGTGCGGATTAAGTTTTCCGGCTATTTAATTGCTAGTAATTCAATATAGCCTCTGGTTCCGATTGGTTCAAGCTGTATGCGTGGGTTTTCTTTGTCCCATGCATAGCCGATGGCAGCTGGATCGTATTTTTCCACGGCGTTCTGTACTTGTTCAATTGCATCGCAATAATTTTTCTCGTCAAAGGGCTCGCCTTGGAACATCAGATACTTTGAGGCGGGGAGCTCAATCACATCAAACCCATCGGGAATTACTCCGTCATAATCCGCAGGCACTTCGACTCCCTGCACATATTCCGATGTTCCCGATGCAATGTATGCCGCAGGCAACCATAGACAAACCGGTTCACCGCTAATGGACTTGATGCTTGTGAGCAGCCCCCACACATCACAGCCAACCTCCTCACAGTAGGCAAAATAGTCGGTTGCCTGAATTCCTCTTTTGATGATTACCTTTCTTACTGGTTTTTCGATTACCTGTACAAATACACTTTTCACATTTTCCATCTGTTTCTCCTTTCGCACTATTTGATACCTTACGCCGTAGGGGGTGAACAGATATAGAGGAATGGGGGCTGTGGCATATTGTCTCGGGTTACAGCCAAACTCACGAAAAAAGGCACGCTGGTAGCCATCCACACTGTCAAAGCCAAGTTCCAGCGCAACGTCAAGAATTTTGTAATCTTCATCCCGTAGCATGAGAGCTGACTTGGATAGTCGCAACCGACGAATGTAGTCAGCTGGGGTCATGTTTACCCACTGTGAAAACAGTCGGTAGGAATACCACGGCGAAAATAACGATGCTGTTGATAAATCCGCAAGAGTGATATTTTCGCGCAAATGCTCTGCAATATAATCTTGCATCCGTTGTACTGCTTCTCTGTGTTCCTCCATTTTTTCACCTCCCTCGTGAGTCTTATAGTACCATTAGTCAAAGGAAAAACTCTCGACCTTTTTTGCTAACAGATATTTAATTTTAGTTTACCATACAGTCAAACCTAAATCCACAGTCCTAGTGCAAGGATTGACTGGACGATACCCAGAATGTAGGACACAAAAAATGTTGGGAGATGCTACGCACCACCCAACATAATTTTTACAATACCTTTAACCAAACTTCCATGCTTGTGGTCTGAGGTGTATGACTTGCATAACGCTCTGCACAAAATGGCTCTGTCTGTAGTTTGTGGTTGGGAAGCCATGTTCCGTAGAGATATTGCTCAGCTTTATACAGCACATTCATTACAAGATCCTGAAAGTTTTCTGCCTCAAAGGTGCAGACAATGTAATCACCTTGAGGTAATTCCAAACTGGTAAAGCCATCGGGAATGGCTACACTATCCGCTTTTGCTCCTGCAAAATATACAAAGTATCCCTCGTCGGCACATGGGTGTGAAACACCAATTTCCTCGACATCGTCACTAAGTGCCAGTTTGGACACCTTTTGTTTGTGCAAATCCCGCCAAAGTGTGTCCAAAGGATCAACGCCGGATTCTGTTCCGAGGCCTTCCACAAACTGCACCGGCATCTTTTTCTCAAGACCAACAAAACGGATTGGTTGCGTGAGTTGCCGCCTGTTCACCTCAAGAACAATGCCGTCTGTAATAAGCGGCACACCCTCATCTATCAAGGTATAATGTAGCAAAAGCTCTGGCTTTGTCATACGGTTAAGCACTTGTGGGTTGCTTCGGTATTCTGCCGGGGTCATACCAAAGGTGTCCTTAAAGGTACGAGTAAAGTGTTCGTGAGAGGAAAAACCAAGCTCCAAGGCTATATCTAAAATGCGCTGTTCCTTTTGTAATAGTGCCTCGGTGGCCCTCGCCATACGGCGCAACTTGATATACTCTGCCACAGGTTTTTTCACCAAGCGGCTAAAGAGTCTCTGGTAATAAAACGGCGATAACAACGCTGTTTTTGCAAGGTTTTCAATGCTGATTTCTTCACTTAAATGATCTTCAATAAATTCTATGGTTTCTTGTATTTGTTCCCATGCGTGCATTATAAGCACCTCCTTTGACCATAGGATACCACAGTTTCTGCAATCTTCGCTTGACTGTATATGCTATGTTAAGTGGAAACAAGATAGGGTTTGTTCTTTTTTAAGTTATCATAAAAATGAGGTGTGCGCCACCGCCTTTTTGCAAGGACACTCTGGGCAATTTGGGGGATGTAGATAAAGCATGGGCTGTTGCATCTATATTAAGGTGCAACAGCTCATTTTTATTATTAGTTAGATTAGCTTTAGTAGAACTGGTTTGCGGCTTGATTAAAGGGGGTTGCTCATAATATTCAAAATAACTAATAATTTGGTTACTTAGACAAATTTCTTTTTTACTGTCAACCTATTTCAAATGTCGGCAGGTGTTTTAGAATATGTTTGTTCTGTGTAGTTGCGTTTAAGTAAACGGTAGATTACACAGCACATAGGGATAATCATGGCAAGGGAAACCATATTGAGGGTAAGAACTCCTGTCTCCGAAGGTATAAAGCTTTGTATCGCACCGATAAGGTTGTTTGCCGCGTGTACGAGAATCGGATACATAAGGTTATTCGTTTTCTCGTAAATTATGGCAGCGACTATACCCATAAAGGTAGCATAAACAGCCTGAACCATATTCATGTGGTAGGCTCCGAACATTGCTGCGGACAATATTATCGGAATCCATCCAGGGATAACCTTGCGTATGGAGCGAAATACTATTCCACGGAAAAGAATTTCTTCTATGAGAGGTGCGGCAACGACGGCAATCAGAATGACACCCAAACTACTTCCACCGCCGATTTCCTTGTTCGTTGCGTCCATTGCAGTAAGGCTTCCCTGAAGTGCGGGTATTTTTTCAACCAGCAGAATCCAGAGAAAAGAGACTCCTGAAACTCCTACGCCTGCGGTAAGACTTATTGCTGAGTCCTTGATATTTAGCGCGGTTTTTATTTCATCCTTGTATTCTGTGAATGCCAGCTTGTAAATAATGAAGAAGATAAGTATCAACGCGACGTATACAAGCATTTCAGCCAAATAAGAAAACTTCATAAACTGTTCTTGAGGTATGTGCAGAACATTTAGAAACAAGTCGTAAACACTGTATAGGAAGATAGTTGAGCTAAAAAAGTGTGCCACTATCGCAAGTATTGGGAGTGCGGTAAACCAGATTTTTCGTCTAACATCTATATTATTTTTGGTCATACCTTACCTCCTGATTACTTATTGTCGTCTTTATTGCTGTCTAATTCCTGAATTTGCTTATCAATTTCGTCTATCCTTTTAATGTCGTTGTTTAGAGTCTTCAGCTCATCCTCGGTAAAGGAATCCTTTACAGCTTCTATCTGAGCTTTCAAGAATTCAGCGTAAGTGGTATCATCCATTAGTTCAACATTGTCCATCTGGATGTTATCGAATACCTTGTCCCAAACATCCTTGTGTTCTAAGAAGATATTGTTTTGTTCTGTCACAAGTGCTGTAAATTTATCATCAGGTGTTTTTTCTAAAGATGAAACTGTTTTGCCAGCTTTCACATCATCGACCATCTTGAGAATTTCGTCCATTTTCTTCTCGTCTTCTATGCTTCCTACAATGGGCTCAGTGATGATGTTACCGTTTTTGTCAACCAAAATGGTAGTCGGAAAACCAAAAATTTTACCGATGTATTCTTTGGCTTCATCTCCTCCGCTTATAAACAAGTTCCTGTAGGTTGCCCCCTGTTTCGAGAGTATTTCTTTGGCTTCGGCAAGAGCTTTATCACTTTCACCAGCCTCGACGTTTACACCAACTAGCTCAGCGTTCTTTTCACGGAGCTTGGCGTTCAATTCTTCGAGCGCAGGCATCTCGTTGACGCAAGCTGAGCAGCCGTTGAACCAAAAGTTGAGAAGAGTTACCTCGTTTTTGCTGAACAGAGTCTCATCAACACTGTTGCCGTCAAAATCTGTTCCCTGAAATTTCGGGAAGGTTTTGGTCTGCTCCGTTTTGTCTGCTGTGGACTGGGATCTGTCTGTATTGCCACGGCCACATGCCGCCAGTGAAATTGTCATCATTATTACCATAAGTAGGGGTACGATTTTTTTAATTACTTTCATTTTTTATCTCTCCAATCTTGTTTATTATTTTATTATCTTTATTTTCCACAGGATTTTTAAAACCCCAGTGGACGCTGATTGCTTTTGTTGGGCACACCTTTATGCACTCTCCGCAGCGGATACACTCCGTGTGTGAGGTATTTTTGGTGATGTCCACATCCATTTTGCAGGTTCTGCTGCACTTTCCACAGGAAACGCATTTATGCTTGTCGACATTGTAGTTAAGGAGCGAAACCTTGTTAAAGAGTGCGTAGAATGCGCCGAGTGGGCACAGCCATTTGCAGAACGGACGGTAGAACAGCACGCTGAGAATTATAATCGCAGACAGTATTCCAAATTTCCAAGTGAAGAGAGGTCCGAGTGTCGCCCTAATACTGCTGTTGGTAAGTGAAAGCGGTATGCCACCTTCCAATATTCCCTGCGGGCAGATATATTTGCAGAAGTACGGTGAGCCGATTCCGGCGTTGTTTGTTATAAGGATAGGCAATGCAACCACCGCAATGGCGAGAACTCCGTACTTTATGTACCGCAGAGCATTAAGTTTTTTTGTGCTGAACTTTTTCGTTGGAATCTTATGAAGCAGATCCTGAAACCATCCGAATGGGCAAAGGAAGCCACAAATCAACCTTCCGAGCATTATGCCGAAAAAAATCAGTATGCCAGTTATATAATATGAAAAACTAAACTTTGAGGAACCCACTACGGCCTGAAAAGATCCGATGGGGCAGGCTCCTGTTGCGGCCGGACATGAGTAGCAGTTAAGTCCAGGCACGCATACCTGCTTGACCTTTCCATTGTATAAGGTTCCCTTCAGAAAATTTGGCAGATGGATGTTTGTCAGAAGCATGGCAAACATCTGAATGGTATTCCTTTTTTTTATATAATTCTTGAATGAAACTTTCTTTTTTTTCTTCACTTTAGCCTTATCCAATTCCGACACACTCCAAACATAGACGAATTGCTTTCGTAAACACAGTTTCGACCTCTCCACGGTATGCACCTAAACATACAAAGGCAGCTGCCGTAACAATAATCATCAGTTGAGATGCAAATTTTACCTGAGTTGAACATTTGCCAATAAACTTCATTTGTTATCCCTCCTCTGTTTTTTATTTGATTTTTACTGACAATGGAAGTATAGCAGACCGAGTATAAAATTTTTGTTAAGAGAAAAAACAATTCTTAAATCTATTTAACAGAAATTTTATTTCCTATATGTTATAATCTTTTTGAAAACTTGGTTTTAGACACGATAAGTTTTTCTGCAATCTGCCGAGTGCTTTTCCGGCGGTAAGGAAAAATTGAGCACAACGAAAGGAGTGTATATTGAATATGAGAATATTGGTAGTCGAGGACGAAAAGACCCTCTGCGAGACAATCGCAAAGGGCCTGCGACTTGATGGATATGAGGTGGACACCTGCTTTGACGGGGAAGATGCTTGGGATATGATACTGTCGGAGAGTTATGATCTTGTAATATTGGATTTGAATCTTCCGGGAATGGATGGAATGAAGGTACTTAAAAATATCCGCATGAATGACACAGAAACTAGCATACTTATACTTTCTGCAAGAGGCCAGCTTCAGGACAAAATAGATGGACTCGATGGAGGGGCGAATGATTACCTCTGTAAGCCCTTTCATTTTGAAGAGCTCGAGGCTCGCGTGCGAAGCCTCACGCGAAGGCGCGTCGTTCAGAATAATCTTATTCTCGAGTGCGGAGAACTTTCACTTGATACAAAGGCACGCACCGTGCTTGCAAGGGGGATAGAGCTATCACTTACGCGAAAAGAGCTTGGGCTTTTGGAGTATCTTATGCTCCATCAGGCGCGTCCGGTAAGCCAAGAAGAGCTTATACAGCATGTATGGGACGGAAGCGTCGACAGTTTTAGTAATTCGATTCGTGTGCATATTTCGGCGCTTCGCAAGAAGTTGAGAGCGACCTTGGGATATGATCCGATTACTAATCGCGTCGGGCAGGGCTACCTAATAGGGGGTGTGTTTGAATGAAGGAAAGGCTCTCGCTTCAATGGAAGCTCACATTAATGACTGCACTTCTTGTAATTGTGGCCTGTCTTGCCCTAAGCTACTTTATCAGCAAATCCACCATACTGTATATGGATGAAATCGAGGATTCGGTAATAGCGATATTCCCAAAGGAACTATTTTCGGAGGTCTCCTCAGGAGATATTGAATTATATCTTGATACGACGGCGAATCTTTCTGCCAAAGTTAAGAACACACAGGTAGAATTTTTGGGGAAGAGTCTACTCATAACGTCAATTATCACTCTGATAAGTAGCGCTCTGACATACTTTATCGTAGGATACGCGCTACGCCCACTGCAGAAGCTTGGCAGACAGATCGAGGATATTCAGGCAAAAAACATGCAGCAACCCATTGCTTTAAAGAGCGGTTCTATTGAAATTGTGCGTCTTACCGATGCCTTTAACGGAATGCTGAAAAGGCTCAACGATGCCTTCTCTGCACAGAGGCAGTTTTCCGCTAATGCCGCGCATGAACTTCGCACCCCGCTTGCAGTTATGCAGACCAAAGTTGAGGTGTTTGAAAAAAACAAGAACCCCGGAAATGATAATTACCAAGAGGTAATAGGTATGGTTAGGATGCAGACTGACCGCTTATCTCATGTAATAGACATCCTTTTGGAAATGACTGAGCTCCAGTCAGCAAAAAGAAGTGACCATATCTCACTTGCAGAGCTGACCGAGGAAGTTATCTGCGATTTAGTGGCTGTCGGGGATAAAAAGGGCGTGAGCCTTACTCAAAAGCCGGGCGACGTTCGGATTACGGGCAGCGATACGCTGATATACAGAGCAATCTATAATTTAATCGAAAACGCAATTAAATATAACCATCAAGGCGGCGAGGTCTCGGTTGAAATTAAAGAGAATGATGAATATGCGAAGGTAATTGTCTCCGATACAGGGACAGGAATCGATAAAAATGACTGGGAGCAGATATTTGAACCGTTTTTCAGAGTGGATAAGTCAAGAAGCCGAGCTATGGGAGGAGCGGGTCTTGGCTTGGCGCTTGTACGAGAAATCGCCCACCAACATGGTGGCGATGTTTGTGTCCTTCAAAGCTCGGCACAGGGAACACAAATTGAGCTGAGTTTTTTGTTGAGTCTCCATTGTAAAGATAGCTGTGCCCGTTGCATATAAGAAGGAACGTAACATAGGCAAAATCATATATATAGCAGATAATATTGATAATTGAGAACAGGACAATTCCTTGAGTGGAGTTGTCCTGTTCCTTTTGCATATCGTAGCTATTTTTTTGTTACTTTAAGTGAAACCCGCATTATACAAGTACCGGAAGAACGATTTCGAGGATGAAGTCCAAGTAGCTAATACTGCAAATTAACTTCATTTCTTGTTGGTATTTGGTATAGCTATTTCTTGCTCTTTAGGGTATGCTTTGCTTGCAAAATCACAATGAACAGGAGGAACAGAAAATGGCAGAAACAAAGAATCTATGCGTACAAATCCCTACTCAGCTGCACCAAAAGGTAGCCGTAAACAAAGAGCAAAGTGGACTTACCCTAAATCAATATGTAGTCCAGCTAATCACCGAATACTACGAAATGAAGGAGTTGAAACCTAATATGACACATACAAGAACACTAGCGCTACAAATCAGTGAGGAACTCTTTGCAAGAATCAAAAGGCACGTGGATGCCACACAGCATCTTACCCAAAGAGCATTTATCACCCAGCTTATCACCAAGGCACTGGATGAGATTGAAGCACAGGAACAAATCAATGAATAACAGCTAACGGAGGGAGTGAAGTAAGTCACCCTCTCCATTTTTTATGGAGGTAACTACTATGAGCTTTTTTACAGATGAACTAATGAAATGCACAGAGGTATTTGATAATCGAAAGTGCATCGGCAATGCCATGTATATCCCTTTGGGGCAAAACAATTGATTAAAACTTTCTTCATAACCCTTGGGTATGCAAACCATTATGAGGGGATCAGCATCAGTATCGTGGACAAGAACAATGGTATCATAGATAAAAACACCATTAAGTTCGCAGATGTTTGGGGCAAAAAGCAAGTGAGCAATCCCAACTACCGAGATGGCATTCATCCTTACATTTGGAAAGATGGCAGACAAGCCGAATGGTATGTATATAAGCCGACGCCAAGAGATATGGAGCTACTCTCGGAATAGATTAACGACTATGCCAAGCTTTTTATGGAGCAAGGTTATGAGCTTACAGAAACAAACAGTCCTCGGGTGGAAATGTCCATGTAAAGCTATATACTGTATTTACGTTAATGTTCAGTATAGCTATTCACTACATCTTCTGGTAATGTGTTTTGAGTGAAGAAGGTGGAAACAGTGCAGAAAAGCAAAATATTAAGCGATCCGTACAATGGAAAATTAAACTCTATCACACAGGAAATCGTATATTGACTAGCAAAAGGCGATGGAGTGAATGATATTGAGAAAAAACTGAAGGCAGTATTGGATCAAGTAAATTAGCACTGTCTGAAGAATTTATCTCGGCACATATACAACTGAGCAGAATCGGCAGTGAGGAACACTTTACCTACGGCTTTAGCTTGAGTGAAAGAATCATATTGGAAATTTTTTAAAAGATGACGAGTAGTTAAAATCCATAATGGGGTAGCTATTCGTTATTTTTTTATACAAAAATCTGAGGGTGTATCGTGTAAACGATATACCCTTACTCTTATAAAATTGGAGGTGATCGTTTTTGTTTATATGGGATTTTATCCTTGGTGAAGTAATGGACCAGATAATCGATTGGCTATATGGACAGGTTGTCGGCTTTCTTGGAAACTTCTTTTCTCAAATGGGAAACATGGGCGTGGAGCTGTTTCAAATGACTTGGGTGCAGAGTATTGAGCTGTTTTTCTCCTATCTGGCTTGGGCGCTGTATGTAGTCGGTCTTGTGGTCTCCTGCTTTGAAACTGGCATCGAATACCAAAACGGCAAAGGCAACATCAAAGATTCTATGCTTAATGCAATGAAAGGATTTATGGCAGTGTCGCTTTTTAGCGTTATACCTATCAGACTGTTTGAATTGTCAGTTAATCTGCAAAGCAGCCTGACCGTGGGCATTACCGGCTATGGTCAGAGCTTTGGTGAGGTGGCAAACGAGATTGTGTCAGGGTTTTCTACCACAGGCGGCATTGAAAGTGCAATGGGTACAGGCATCTTCGGAGGACTCAGTGCCATAACAAGTCCCATTATGCTACTGTTTATGATTATCATGATGGGCTATGCGGTCATTAAAGTGTTCTTTGCCAACCTTAAACGAGGAGGTATTCTTCTCATACAGATTGCTGTAGGGAGCCTGTATATGTTTTCTGTTCCAAGAGGATATTATGATGGCTTTATTCAGTGGTGCAAGCAGATTGTGGGACTATGCCTCACAACATTTTTACAGGCAACCATACTCACAGCAGGACTGATGGTGCTAAAGGAACATGCACTTTTAGGCCTTGGTCTTATGCTTGCTGCAGGAGAAGTTCCAAGAATTGCCGGAGCCTTCGGACTGGATACCTCAACAAGAGCAAACGTGATGAGTGCCGTTTATACCGCACAGGCTGCAGTGAATACAACAAGAACAGTGTTACAGGCTGTAGCACCGAAATAATACAGAGAAAGGAAATTGCCAATGAAACGAATTTATGTAGTATTCCCCAATACTGGGGATATTGAAAGAAATAGTGAATATGTCAAGAATGCGTGCCGATTTGTTATGGAACAAGGACACGCATTTTTTTGTCCCCACCTGCTGTGTCCCAATATCTTAAAAGAAAGTAATTCAACCGAAAGACAGCTGAGCTTGGATATGGGAATTGCAATGCTCCGAAATTGTGATGCACTGTGGCGCTTTGGGGAACGTTTCTCGCAAGGTATGATGGCAGAAATCGAAGAAACCCAAAGACTTTCCATCTGTAGCCGCAGAGAGATGGAAAAAGAACAAAGTTTTTATGTTGGTATGGTAAAAAATAACGCTCCCAGATTGGAAATGGGTACACTCTGATGATGAGCATGGGAAGTCTCTTCGATGGCATCGGCGGCTTTCCCTTGGCAGCCATTCGCAACGGAATTACTCCTGTATGGGCAAGTGAAATTGAAACCTTTCCCATCGAAGTGACAAAAGTAAGATTTCCCGATATGCTCCATGTCGGTGATATCACAAAGTTAAATGGAGCGACACTCCCTCCTGTGGACATCATCTGCGGTGGTTCGCCATGCCAAGACTTATCTGTTGCAGGTAAGCGTGCTGGTCTTGAGGGGGAACGCTCGGGATTATTCATGGAGCAGACCCGTATTGTAAAGGAGATGAGAAATGAAGATGGAAAACGAGGTATCCCAGCTCACCTTATTCGACCAAGATACATGGTCTGGGAAAATGTCCCCGGAGCTTTTTCATGTGCCAAAGGAGAAGATTTCAGGGCGGTCCTTGAAGAAATCATCCGCATTAAGGACAGCACCTGTCATGTTCCTCGACCTGACACCGGGAAATGGCAATCTGCTGGGATTGCCGTTTTGGGAAACGAATTCAGCTTGGCTTGGCGTGTCCTCGATGCTCAATACTGGGGAGTCGCCCAAAGACGCCGTCGTATCTTCCTTGTCACAGATTTTGCAGGAGGCACCGCCCCAGAAATACTATTTAAGCAAGACAGCCTGTTTGGGAATCCTTCGGAGAGCCAAAGAGAGGAATAAAGAGCTTCCGTCACAGCTGAAAACAGCACTTGAAATACAGGCAGAACTAAGAGAAATTGCTGAAATAGAATCGGATATGTCTGAGCTGAAATCCTATCATATCAATCAGAGGAACGAAGGTATTGACCTTGACAATGTTTCGGGTGCTTTACTTGCCACACAAAATATACAGATGCAGACCTTTGTCAAAGAACCGTTAGAACCCACTATCTGCCTTAACGACCAAGGTGGTGAAAGAATGGATGTGACCGAGGATATTACCGCAACCCTCCGTGCTGGAATGGGTGGTAATCTGCCTATTGTGATGGGCAGTCAACAAGGTGGTGCTGAAGTTTGTGAAAACCTCTGTCCAACCATTACCTCAGGAGCAGGAACCAGTGGGAATAATCAACCTGTGTTGTTTGATAATCACGGCAAGGACTGTCGCTATAACGGACCACTAAAGGTTGCACCCACTGTGGCAGCTACTTACGGAACTGGTGGAAATAATATTCCGCTGTTATCCAAGCCTATTGCCTTTAGCCTTGATAGCAAGGACAGCAACTCCATGAAATTGTCAAATCCCCATTCGGGATGCAGAGAAACAGACAAGTCACGAACCCTTGATATCTCTAATCCCGATCCAAGCAAAAATCAAGGCGGTGTAGCAATTTTGCAGCCACAGGAAAGTTACTGCATTGCAGCTAATACCATTTACCGACAACCCCAAAATGGTGGCAACGGGCAAGGTGTGCAGAAAGACATCAGCTACACGCTGACCACCTCTGATATTCATGCAATTTATATGACCGAACCCTATCAAGAAGTGGTAGGTGCATTGATGGCTCGTGACTATAAGGGTGTGAATACGGTTTATGTCAATCAGGACAAATGCATTGTGGACAAGACCTACCAAGAAACAGTGGGTGCCTTGTGTAACGGTGATTACAAAGGTGTTGGCAGTCAGTATGTGTCACAGGATAAGTGCATTATAGATGATGGTTCTGCTGTGTTTGGAGGAACAGGCTATGCCGGTTTTGTCGAGGGTATCAGCACCCTCAGAGCAAGTGGGGGCACCAATGGAGGTGGTAGTGAGAACCTTGCCGTCAAGAGGAACCTTGTTCGCAGGCTGACACCCTTGGAGTGTGAAAGGCTTCAAGGCTTCCCCGATGGGTGGACTGCCATCGAAAAAGCCGCAGATTCGCCAAGATACAAGGCTCTTGGCAACAGTGTAGCAATTCCATGTGTTGATTTTGTCATGCGTGGGATTGCTTATTTTTTACAACAAATCAAAAATGAACAGGAGGAATCGAATGGAATATCTATACCCTGATAATCTGAAAGCAAAAGCGACTTTATGGCTATGGGAGTTGCGTGACATTGGAATTATCGCCATTGGCTTGCTTATTTCTGTCTTTGCGCTTGCGCAGGCAGGCTTGCTTCTCCCGGTGGTGCTTACCACCGTCTATGCCTTTTTATCCATCCGGTTTGAAGATGTAAGCATCCTTGATTTTATCAAATATGCTGTGGCTTTCTTTTTCCTAAAGCCACAGCAATACGAATGGAGGTCAGCAGATGAGTAAAAAAGAGAAAGGCTCTGTAACTACCCAGAGCCTTATGAATATAGAAACCATCACTGATTACAGCCTTGTCACTCCCCATGGAGAGCTTGTATATTTTATTATTCACCCCACCAACATCTCTGTGCTGTCGGAGAGCAGTGTTAGCAGCAGAATCTATGCTCTCATGACAGTGCTGAAAGGCATCGCAGAAATCGAAATGTTTTGCCTAAACTCCAAAGAGAACTTCGATGACAACAAGAGCTTTCTTCAAAAACGTTTGGAGGAAGAACCAAATCCTATCATTCGTAGCCTGCTCCAAAAGGACAGCCAAAATCTCGACAGAATGCAGGTGCAGATGGCAACAGCAAGAGAGTTTTTAATCATCATTCGTCTTAGAAATGAAAAAGAAAGCGATGTGTTCCCATATCTCTCACGGATTGAAAAGAGCCTAAAAGACCAAGGCTTTACCACAAGACGAGCCGATAATGCCGACATCAAAAGAATTCTCGGGGTATATTTTGAGCAAAATGTCACGACAGACAAGTACGAGGACTTTGACGGAGAGCGTTGGGTGGTGCTTGGGGAACGGTAGTTGGTCAGATTGAAAATCTCCTCTAAAAGTTGTATAATTAAATAATATATAGCTTGATAAAGATAGTTTTTCTGGAACGGAAGTTATCTTAAAATAGAGAATCTATATTATTTATATTTTGTGATTAATGAAGAAATCGGAATTTTGAAAGGAGTATTACTATGCTTGATAAGATACCTAATGCAGAGGAAATGACAACTTTAGTTGGGCAATCCTTATATGATGTATGGAATAAATTATGTGCTTTGATTGATGAAAAGTATGATATGGAATGTTTGTGGAATAATGGCGGTAAAGCTTGGGCTTATGAATACAAATACCGCCGAGGTGGTAAAACGCTTTGTTCATTATATGCCAGAGATACTTGTGTAGGTTTTATGATTATCTTTGGAAAAGATGAACGGGCAAAGTTTGAAGCAGAACGGAAAAATTATTCAGAACCAGTCCAAAAGATTTATGATGAAGCGAAAACCTACCATGACGGAAAATGGGTACTGTTTGAGCCAGTTGATACTTCTATGTTTGATGATTTTATCAGATTATTGAGTATAAAAAGAAAACCAAATAGAAAACGCTAAATCTCCGTTTATGGAGGAGATTATGAGCAATACCTTACCTAATCCTAAAAATCACAACTAAATAAAATTTCAATTACACTAAAGGCAACTTCATTCGTGAGGTTGCTTTTTTCATTTTAAAACAGAGAAAGGAATGCTGAAAACGATGAAAAAACAAAATGACCAAGCCACTGCAGATAGCAAAGTCAAAACCTATTTGGATATGATTGCACCTGCGGTGGTGAAGTTTAACACCGACCACTATATCTGTGGAAATACTTTCCGATGTGTTTATGCCCTTAGAGAATACCCTACAAGCACGCAGGAGCAGGCAATTCTCCGCCACCTTGGAGAAAAGGATGGTGTAACCCTGCGGATTTATACAAGGCAAGTGACACCTACAGAAGAAAAAAGGATTATCCATAATGCCACCAATAAGAACCGTATGAAAACGGCAAATACCAATGACCTAAAGGAAACGGTCACAGCCGAAAGCAATCTGCAGGATGTGGTGACACTGGTGTCTACCATGCACCGAAACCGTGAACCGCTTCTTCATTGTGCGGTTTACATCGAATTGACAGCAAGCGACTACGACAGCCTAAAGCTGTTACAGACCGATGTGTTGACCGAGCTTGTGCGCAGTAAGCTCAATGTAGACAGGCTGTTGCTTCGTCAGCAGCAAGGGTTTTTATGTGTCGGCCCATCAGGGCGAAATGTGTTTGGCAGCCAGTATGAACGAGTGTTGCCTGCTTCTTCTGTTGCCAACCTTTACCCCTTTAATTATTCAGGCAAGACTGACAGTCACGGATTTTACCTTGGGAGAGATAAGTTTGGCTCAAATATCCTCGTAGATTTTGATAAGCGAGATGATGACAAGACCAACCCTTGTATCCTTATTCTCGGTAACTCAGGACAAGGGAAAAGCTATCTGTTAAAGCTGATTTTATGTAACATCTTGGAGAGTGGAAAGAAAGTCATCGTGCTTGATCCAGAGCATGAATTCGCAGAGCTTGCTGAAAATTTGGGTGGTTGCTTCATCGATCTGATGAGTGGACAGTACATGATTAACCCTCTTGAACCTAAAAGCTGGGATGACGGTGGATCTCCCCACGATAAGGACGCACCCATAGCCTTCAGACAAGCCACGAAATTAAGTCAGCATATCTCATTTTTGAAAGACTTCTTCCGTTGCTACAAGGACTTTACCGACAAGCATATTGATGTTATTGAAATCATGCTTTCTAAGCTCTACACCAAATGGGGCATCAGCGACAGCACAGATTTCACTGTGTTACAGATGGAAGAATATCCAATTCTATCCGACCTCTACACATTGATTGAGGAAGAGTATAAAGGCTACGACAGCAACAAGCATCAGCTATACACAACAGAACTTTTACAGGAAATCCTCTTAGGATTGCACTCCATGTGCATAGGAGCAGAAAGCAAATTCTTTAATGGACATACAAACATCACCTCAGACCGCTTTATTGTGTTTGGTGTAAAAGGACTTTTACAGGCGAGCAAGAATGTAAAGAACGCTATGCTATTCAATGTTCTGTCCTTTATGTCGGATAAACTTCTCACCGAGGGCAACACAGCCGCTGCCATTGACGAGTTATATCTGTTCCTCACCAACCTCACTGCAATCGAATATATTCGCAACTTCATGAAGCGAGTGCGAAAGAAAGAGTCCTCTGTCATTCTGTCCAGTCAGAATTTGGAGGACTTTAATATTGAGGGCATCCGTGAGATGACAAAGCCATTGTTCTCTATCCCTACACATCAATTCTTATTTAATGCCGGTGCGGTTGACGCCAGATTTTATATGGATACCTTGCAGCTTGAGGAAAGCGAATACAAGCTGATTCGATTTCCTCAACGTGGTGTGTGCCTCTATAAATGCGGCAATGAGCGATATAATCTTGCTGTTCATGCACCAAGCTACAAGGAAAAATTGTTTGGAAAGGCCGGTGGTCGATGATGAAAGTAAAAACTGAATATGAGCAGCTCTTGGAGGTCATTCTTGAAGATTTGCGTGTGTGCTTACAGTACACCCCAAATCGTGAGAATGACCTATTGTGTTTTATGGAGCAATATATCAAGGTAGCAAAGGAGCTTCGCCCAGCTATTTTGCAAAATCTTCGAGCCTGCATGGATGGCGAAGTGTATCCCAATCCCTATGCGATGTACCAGCATTATGGTGAAAGTGAAATCAATTTTTTGGAACAGCTCCTGCGTGATTATCTACAAGATATGCAAAGCCATACCGATAAGGAGCTTGTACTGACAAACCTCATTGCCGCTATCAATGACCTGCAGGACAAATGCTGTGGTCAGCTCATTGATAACTGGCGCAAGGATCATTTGACACAGCTTCTTGTTTTGGTAGCGAAGGAAGAAAACCTGTCCTCCGCAATTGCTATGATTGACAGTAAAAATAGGTGGTGAGGTGGTGATGAAATTTGGATTTGAGAGAGCAAAACTTCGGCATAGAAATTGAAATGACAGGCATCACCCGCAGCCGTGCAGCAAAGGTGGTGGCCGGCTATTTTGGAACTTGCTCCCACTATAACGGCGGTGGTTACGATACCTATCATGTAATGGACAACCAAAACCGCAAGTGGAAAATCATGAGCGATTCCAGTATTATGTGTCAGAAGAAAGTGGGAAACTGCAAGGTTGCTGCAGGACGTGAATACAGCGTGGAGCTTGTCAGTCCAATCTGTACCTATGACGATATTGAAAAAGTACAGGAGATTGTGAGGGCTTTGCGAGGTGCAGGAGCCTTTGCCAATGCCAGCGTGGGTATTCACATACACATCAATGCTGCACCTTTTGAAGTCAAACAGCTCCGAAATCTTGTTAATATTGTGGCAGCGAAAGAGGATATGATTTATAAGGCATTACAGGTGGAGTCGCGCAGAGAGCAACGGTACTGCAAGAAAATTGACCCCTATTTTTTGGAACGGCTGAACCGTGAAAAGCCAGCTACTCGTGAACACCTCAAGAATATTTGGTATAACGGTGAGGACGGCAGTTACCAGCACTATCACGACAGTCGGTATCATTGCTTAAATTTGCACAGTGTATTTCAGAAAGGTACCATTGAGTTCAGAGCCTTTAACACAGGTGATTCGAGCAGTAGGGGTGTGATTCACGCAGGCAAAATTAAGGCATACATCCAGTTTTGTATGGCGATTACTGCACAGGCATACAACCAAAAGTATGCCAGCCCGACTAAAACAGTGTCGGAAAATGAGAAATACACTTTCCGTGTTTGGCTCCTTCGACTCGGATTAATTGGTGTTGAATTTAAAACCGCACGAACCCATTTACTAAATCACTTAGAGGGCAATATCGCTTGGAAAGACCCTACACAAGCGGCTGCTCAGAGGGAACGCCTTAGAAAAAAGCAGGAGGAAGAAATGCAGCAGGAACAACAAATGGTAAATCAGATAGAATTTCAGCAGGAGCAGTCAGAGGATGAAGCTCCTGCTTTTTCTATGTCAATTAACATGTAGGAGGTGCAAATTGAATAAAGGAAAAATTTATATTGCCTATGGCAGTAATTTAAGTCTGCCTCAGATGGCGTACCGATGCCCTACGGCAAAGGTGTTTGGCAAGTCGGAGCTTAAAGATTATGAGCTGTTGTTTCGTGGTTCTAAGACAGGCTCCTATGCTACCATTGAACCTTGTGAAGGCAAAAGTGTGCCTGTTCTTTTATGGACTGTCTGCAAGAAAGATGAGCTGGCACTGGACAGATACGAAGGTTATCCCACTTTTTATGAGAAAGAAAATATGACCGTTGATGTAGACGGTCAGGCAGTGGATGCCTTTGTGTATGTGATGACGGAGGGGCATCGATTAGGAATGCCCTCTCAGCGGTATGTAAATACCATTGCTGAGGGGTATGAAACCGCAGGCTTTGACCTCTCTGTATTGGAGAATGCCATCAATGAAACCGCGCAGCGCATGGCGGAGGAACCGGAGCCGGAGCTGCTAAATCTACTTGGCTTTGGGGAAATGAAAGGGTGGTAACCATCAGCATTCAGTCAAATTATTATTGACGATATATCGGAATTCCGATATAATGGTAGTGGTGATGAAAATGACAATAAAAGAATTATTAAAAGAAAAAGGAATGTCCAGATACAGCCTATCAAAGGCAAGCGGTATCCCTTGGGCAACGCTCTCGGATATTTGTTCGGGCAAAACAAGCCTTACACGCTGTAATGCAAAGACACTTCAAAAGCTTGCAAGTGCACTTGAAATCTCCATTGAGGAAGCTATAGAGCTAGAAGCGGAACCGTTAGAAAATGAAAAAAGCGGAAAGCCAAATGATCGTTCCTACTTGGAAAGCAATCTTTCCGACCACTTGCAAAAGGCGATAGATGACTATGTACAAGGTGAAAAAGATAAGGTATCTTACATGGATTGCCTGTGGGGAGAGCTATATGGTTCTATCAATGCAGACCTTTGGGCAGGTGTGGTATCGGAAGAACAGGCAAATTATCTGAGAGCAAAATACCTCCATGGAGAAGAATAGGAGTGAGAAGATGATTGATTTTACAGGCTGTTGTGTGAATAAGTTTAAAGGCTATGGCGGTGCCAATGGCAACAAAATCAATATTGAGTATGAAGGCACAAGCTACATGCTGAAGTTTCCACCAGTACCAAACAAAAGCAAAGTAATGAGCTATACCAATAGCTGTATCAGCGAATATCTTGCTTGCCATATCTTTGAAAGTCTGGGGTTTGTAGTGCAGGAAACTCTCCTTGGCACTTATACCGACAAGCGTGGTAAAGAAAAAGTTGTGGTTGCCTGTAAGGATTTTACCGCTGATGGGAGAAAGCTCATGGAGTTTGCCCATCTGAAAAACACCTGTGTGGATAGCGAACAAAGTGGCTATGGTACAGAGTTGTCCTCCATAATGAAAGCCATTGATGAACAAGCCCTTGTGGAATCCCAAAAGCTCAAAGACTTCTTTTGGGATATGTTTGTGGCAGATGCCTTCCTTGGTAATTTCGACAGGCACAACGGAAACTGGGGAATTTTGATTGATGAGCAAAAACAGTGTGCAGACATTGCTCCTGTTTATGACTGTGGTTCTTGCCTTTATCCCCAACTGGATGGCAGCCAAATGCAGAAGGTGCTCAGTGATGACAAGGAAATAAATCAGCGTGTTTATGTGTTCCCAACCTCGGCTATCTTGGAAAAGGGTAAAAAAATCTCCTACTTTGATTACATCTCCTCGCTTCAAAATGAGGATTGCAACAAAGCCTTAAAGCGAATTGTAGGACGCATTGATATGGACAAAATTAGCCGTATGATTGATGAAACGCCAACCATTACAGAGGTGCAAAAGGATTTCTATAAAATCATGATTTCCGAAAGAAAAGCAAAAATCCTCGACTACAGCATGGAATTGCTCCAAAGAAAAGAACTTTCTCTCAAAGAACAACAAGGCTAATTAGAGCTGACACATGAATTTACCATGTAAATATTCAGATGAAATCACTCACTGCTATGGTGGGTGATTTTTTAATTGGGGGTGATTATTTTTGGCAGAACCTATATCAACAACACTGCTTGTTGCAAAGGCGGCGGCCACTGCTCTGAGTGATGACCGACTTCGCAGAAGCATTGCTTGGACAATCGGACTCATCCTGTCTCCTGTGATTTTAATTGTGGTTTTAATCTGTGGACTGTTATCGGGAACAGCGGATCACAACAACATAGCCGTGGGATTGTGTTTTGAGGGTGGAGTGATTTCGGGCAATGTCCCCGAGGATTACAGAGGATACATTGAAGATATGCGTGACAGCTTTACCCTCTTAGATGGCAGTATAGCCACTGTGAACAGTGAAATGGAAGATGGAGATAGCCTCGACTCAGTAAGGGTTAAGGCTATTTTTTATGCTCTGTTTTTCGGTGCTGATAGTCCCTCACGAGTGGAGCATCGGCGGTTTGTAGACTGCTTTGTCACCTATGAGGAACGCACTCGGACCGTCACCACCACCGATGCCGATGGCAATGAAACGACTGAGGAAGAAACCTATATTGTGGCAGTTCCTATCAAGGAACTGCCCGTGGTATACGCAAACCTCTCACAAACCATGGGCATAGCCGTCACCCATGAAAAACAAATCAACGCCACAGAAATCTATTACCGAGTGCTTTATGGCAGACCTGCACCCACATACGGCGCAGAGTTTGATGAATGGTCGGATGGGCTTCCCACTTCCGATATGCTTTTCGTGGGTGTAGACGGTTTTACCGAGCCTGTGGCTGATTGGCGAAGTTCAGTCACCAGTGAGTTTGGTTATCGCAAAGATCCATTCACAGGCAAGAGTGCAGGACACAGTGGCATCGACATTGGCAAACCAAAAGGTACATCCATCTACTCTGCATTGGATGGAACTGTCTATGTCGTTCGCCATTCCACCACGGGCTATGGATACCATGTCATGGTGGATCATGGTGGTGGTTTTGTAACTTTGTACGCTCACTGCTCCAAAATCTTGGTGCATGAGGGGCAGCAGGTTAAGGCAGGAGAAAAAATTGCAGAGGTAGGAACCACAGGCAGAAGTACAGGAAATCATCTGCATTTTGAAATTAGAATTAACGGCGAAAAGCAAAATCCAAGAGGCTATTTGCCGTAAGAAAGGATAAATTTATGAAAGAAAACATGATTAAGGTTGTAAAGGTTGAGGTCGGTCAAACTCCGATAGTGAAAGAAATCGCCAATGACTTAAATGCTTTACAGGCAGAGGTCGGTGGTCTAATTGAGTGTGTTTATCTCAATGATGGCTGCATTGCAGTAGTCAACGAGGAAGGAAAAATCAAAGGTATGGAACCGAATCGTAGAATAGGTGAGGATATTATCTGCGGTCCATTTTTTATTTGTGGCGATACGGCAGACGGCGATTTTACTTCTTTGAGCGAGGAACAGACTGAAAAATATTCTCAGCAGCTTGCAGAAATAGAGCAGTTTGCCGGTGATGAACCAGAACTAAATCCTTGTATGACATTCATCGGATTTGATTATTTAGGAGGGAGATAAGATGAAGAAAGAAAATGTTTCAGTGCAAATGGAGAGCGAAAAGCTCCGTGCTACCAGAAAGTATATGGAGAAAAAAGATGTATCTTTGGAACAGGAGCTTGCCGATGCACTCACCAAACTCTATGAAAAGTATGTACCGGCACCCGTCCGTGAGTACATTGATGAAGCCGCAGAGGATAGCAAATCCTCTGCAAAACCCAAGAAACCGAAAGTAGCAGAGCAGCCAAGCAGAGAAAGCACCATCTAACAAACAGACAGACTCCCTCGTGTTGCCCCCTGTTTGCCCCTGTGTGCGATTTTATCACTATGGGTAGGATAGTAACAACCATCAACAGATACGAGGGCAATTTGAGGGAGCTTTGCCAAACACAGAAAAAGCAGTTGAACACAAGGAAAAAAGGGTGGACTTATTGCCCAAACGAGGGGGTGAACCCACCGTTCGATTTCTGTGCAGGATAAAGAGAGGTGGTCGCAAGCGACCTCCTCTTGATTACAGCGGACGGCAATGCCGACCGCAAAAGCCAAACCGTTCAAGGGCTTTAACCTCTTACAGCCTCATTCATTGTGCATGTTTTTAGGTGGTCGGTTTTAGCGTTTTGAGTTACTTAGGTGGTCGGAACAACATAAAATCTAGTGTTTAAGCCTTTTTTTGGGTGGTCGGCAAGGTGTACAGACAAGTAAAGGAGTGAAATTATGAAAAAAACAAATTATGAAAACAAGAAAAGAAGTGCTATGTGGTTATATCCTGAAACATACCTGAAGATAGATAGAAATTTGGAACTTACCGATTGTAAAAACCGCAGTGATTTTCTTGAGAAAGCCGTGGATTTTTATATTGGCTATCTCAGCAGCCAAAGTTCTACAACCTACCTTTCCAAAATCCTGTTGGAATCTATCAGTGGTACACTTAAGGAAACAGAGAATAGACAGTCTGCAAACCTCTTTCGCCTGTCGGTTGAGATGAGCATGATGATGAATATTCTTGCCGCAGGTCTTGAAATCAGTGATGAAGATTTGCATAAGCTTCGTGGTAGATGTGTGCAGGAGGTCAAACGCAACAAAGGCAGAATCAATATGGAGGATGCCGTAAAATATCAGCAGGGATTGATTGACTAATGCCAAGAGTTATATTCAAGTGTCCATATCTGAAAAGCGGTGACACTGCACATAAAGAAAATCTCGTCAGCTACATTGCTACCAGAGATGGTGTGCAGAAAATGGTCATCCGAAATAAAAATCTTCCCGCTACGAAAAAGCAGGAGCAGCTCATTACCCAAATTCTAAATGAATTTCCCGATACCAAAAATCTATTTGAGTACGAGGACTATCTAGAAAATAAAACCCTTGAAAATGCCTCGGAGTTTATCACAAATGCTTTGGAACATAACCTTGATGTGGTTGTGAAGAAAGAAAACTATGTTGACTACATTGCAAACCGTCCAAGAGTAGAAAAGATATCCTCCCACGGTTTATTCAATGGTGGCAGTGATAAAATCATATTGTCCAAAGTAGCAAAAGAGGTTTCCGAACATGAAGGCAATGTGTGGCTACCGATTATCTCTCTTAGGCGGAAGGATGCAATCAGAACCGAATTTGATAATGCCGAGCGATGGAAAGATTACCTCTCATCCTATGCGCCAACTATTGCAGAAAGCTTAAAAATTCCCTTGGAGGAGTTTCGTTGGTACGCAGCCTTCCACGATGAAAACCACCATCCTCATATCCACATGATTTGTTATTGTGAAAATGCAAGGCATGGCTTTCTTGACAAAAAAGGGATTGCCAAAATAAAGTCAGGACTTGTGTCAGGAATTTTCAAACAAGAAATGATTGCTATTTATGCCGAACAGACGAAACGAAGAGATACACTAAAAGCAGAGAGTAAAAAAGTGATAGAGCAGCTCTTCATGAAGATCTCTGCCGGTGAAGTGCAGACCGCAGCTATTGAAAAAATGCTTGCAGAGCTTTCTGAAAATCTAGAATGCACCCAAGGCAAAAGGGTGTATGGTTATCTTCCCCCTCGCACAAAAAAGTTGGTGGACGACATCACCGATGAGCTTGTAAAGGAGCCGTCCATAGCTCACGCTTATAAGTTGTGGTGCGAAATGCGAAGTGAAATTATTGCAAGCTACCGTGATACTCCCGAACCAATCTTTCCTTTGTCACAGCAGAAAGAGTTTAAGTCTATTAAAAACCACATTATCTATGAGGCGGATAGACTTGCAAAGGGTGAAATTATTCTTACAGAGATTGATGAGATGGAGCAACCGGACGAATCATCTGTGCAGGAGGAAACAATTGCTGATAGCAGTTTCCTCGAACCTATAGATACAGAGGAAGAAATAGGAATGGAAGAAAATAATTCACTCTATGTCAAATGGACGGAGGAATACAAACAGGCTCGTGTTTTTCTCTTTGGCGATGCAGACCACGAGCCTGACTTTGAATGTGCCTTGGAGCTGCTGCAAGCAGAATCCCAAAATGGGAATATGCTTGCAGTTTTTGATTTAGGGCGAATGTATGCTGACGGACTTGGTGTGGAAATTGATACTGAGAAAGCACAGAGATATTACAAGCAGGCTCTTGATGGGTTATTATTTCGTGAAAACAAAAAGCCTTGTAAATACCTAGAATATCGTATCGGTAAAATGTATGCACAGGGTCATGGTACAGAACAAGACTATGAATTAGCCGCCGAATGGTTTCAAAAATCGGCAAATGAGAACTACAAGTTTCCAGAATACTCCCTCGGCGGTCTTTTCTATCGAGGGCAAGGTGTAGAGCAAAGCTATGAGAAAGCCTTTGAATTATATCTCCGCAGTGCAAAGCAAGGTTTTCCTTATGCCTATTTTGAAGTGGCAAAAATGTTTCGTGATGGCATTGGCACTGAAAAAGATGTCCGTAAAGCAAAAGAATACTTTGAAAAGTCGGCAAGGCTGGGCAATCCCTTTGCCTGTTATTCTTTGGCGAAACTCATTCTTACTGAAGATAATTTGACCACCGAAGAATTGCAAACAGCCTTAAAGTATCTGCAAACAGCTTCAGACAGTGGAAATGAGTTGGCACAGTATTCTCTTGCCAAACTTTATTATAAAGGTGAACATTTAGAGCAGAACCTCACTAAGGCTGTGGAGCTGTTTTCCTTGTCGGCAGAACAAGGCAACGAGTGGGCAGCATACTCACTGGGTAAAATTTATCTCAATGAGGAAAGCTGCAGAGATATTCAAAAGGCAGTAAACTGGCTGTCACAATCGGCTGAAAAGCAAAATCAGTTTTCACAATATCAGCTCGGCAAACTTTATCTCGCAGGTGAGCAGATACCTAAGGATACTCAGAAAGCTGTGTTCTATCTCACAGCATCAGTCGAACAAGGAAATCAATTTGCGGGGTATATTCTCGGTAAGCTGTATCTTATGGGTAAGGACGTACCAAAGGATAAGGAAACCGCTATCAAATGGTTTACGCTGTCGGCAGAGCAAGGCAATGAGTACGCTCAATTTTTCCTTGATAATATTGACAGGTGGAAAGAACTCTCGGTGTCTTTTGCGGTGACAAGACTCATGCACCACATGAGTCAAATATTTGAAAATAATCAGCCATCGCAAAAATCTGTTGTCAGTCTGAAGATTGACAGCAAGCGCATGAGAAAACTCAGAGAAAAGAAACTGGCACAAGGTCATAAGCAGGACGATCACGAACAGCGTTTGGAATATTAAAAAAGGAGATGCATTTTATGAAGAAAAGCAAGAAAGAACCCTATCAAATATCCCGTTCTAATAAATTCAATATCCCTCAGAATGCGAAAGGCTACCCAATCAAACGGGTAGCCTTTCATCGTAAAGAGGGAAAAAACAAATGAGGAGGTGTCTATGGCAAAATACATTCATTTTACCGATGAGGAAAAAGAGCGAGCCAATAGTGTTGACCTTGAACAGTTTTTATTGCAGCAAGGTGAAAAGCTGATGCCGTCCGGCAGAGAAAAAAGACTCTCCAGTGATCACAGCATTACCGTTCGTGGCAATGAGTGGTACGATCATGCTGCCGAGCAAGGTGGTTATGCCATTGATTTTGTAAAGAGTTTTTATAATCTTTCGTTTCCCGATGCAGTCGCCATGCTATTAGGCGGTAGCTGCGGAACGGTCTACCATCAGGCATCGGAGCGTGTAGAAGAACCGAAAAAGCCCTTTGAATTGCCGCCACAGAATAAGGATATGCGAAGAACCTTTGCCTATCTCATCAAGCACCGCTGTTTAGACAGTGAGGTGCTATCGACATTTACAAGGGAAAAGTTAATTTATGAGAGCCTTGAAAAATCCAAGAACGGAAAGAACGAGTTTCACAATGCAATCTTTGTTGGCTATGATGAAAATGGCGTAGCTCGTCACGCACACAAGCGTGGGATCTATTCCAAAGGTAAAAGCTACAAGGGCAATATTGACAGTAGTAATCCTTGTTACAGCTTCAATCGAAAAGGTATAAGTGACAGACTCTATGTTTTTGAGGCACCCATAGATATGCTGTCATTTATCAGTATGTATAAAAACAGCGATTGGAAAAAGCATAGCTATGTGGCACTCTGTGGTCTGTCGGAACAGGCAATGCTGAAACAGCTTGATAACAACCAAAGCTTAACCACCGTTGTTCTTTGTCTTGACAATGACTCTGCCGGGCAAAAGGCTGCGGATAAGTTTGCAAAGCTACTTGTGGAAAGAGAAGTTACAGTCAAAAGGTTACTGCCTAATCTTAAAGATTTCAATGAGGACTTACAGGAACAACAGAGAGAGCCAAAGCGAGAAATAAGTTTGAAGATGGAATAAAAATGATATAACCGAGGGCAGTAATGCTCTCGGCTATAAAGAAAATATTTATTTGTTCTTAGAATTTTTTTATTCATACAAAGTGCAATGCTCATAATGCGTAATTAATAGAGGTCTATTAGCACAACTTCAGGTCGGTTATAAAAGCGGGGGATTCGGGTGCTTTCTTTGGCAAGCCCTCTGCTTACAATCATAGTTGTATTATCCACTATGTACTTTCCACCGGCATACTTCGGAAACCATCCTTGATTTGGAGCATACACTCCGTTGACCAGTCCCGGTATTCTCCATTGACCGCCATGTGCATGACCGCTTAACACAAGGTCAAAACCTTCTGTTGTGTATCGATCCAGATATTCCGGCCTATGCGAAAGAAGAATTGTATAGTTTGCATTATCTGATAGTTTTTTTACTTTCTCGATTTGTTCCTCAAAACTCAGCGTACTGTAATTTCTGTCCATGGAAGCAATCATTGCAGCGTCAGGATCATCTACCCCACAAATGTTTATTGTTTCATTGTTTATAGTGATTATTTCCATTTCACCGCTTAAACGGATCACTCCGAAATTCTTGAGAATCTGCATTTTTTCTTCAAAAGCACTTCTTCCGCTCCAATATTCGTGATTCCCGGTTACATAATAGCATGGATATTTTTTTGTTATATTCTCAAGAAAGAATACCGTATTATCATTGGAAATCACATCATCAAAAATATCACCTGCAAGCATAACAAGGTCAGGACTTTCTTTGTCCAATAAGTCTATTAGTGCTGATTCATCTTCGCCGTAACTACATGAATGTAAATCTGTAATGAGTGCAATCTTGATATGGTTTTCTATATTTTCAGCATCAACCTCGTATTCCTGTATGCGTAGTCCATTATATAAACCAAGCGAAATAAATGCGATGAATAAGCATAGCAGGATTGCTATGAAATATTTTACTTTCATTATTTTTCTCCTAATGATACTCGTGTTATATAAATACACCCCACTCAACTACTCAAAGTTATAACTTCGAGAGAATGGAGATTATGTTCACGACTAGCATCTGTGATATGCAGTCGGTTAAATTAATTTTCAAAATAAACAAAGTATAAATTTCTAATTATCTTTTTATATTTTCTTAAATGCTCGTAA
>ERZ791922.126-NODE-126-length-68018-cov-4.087165_pt1 | contig 68018 bp, 84 predicted proteins | sample MGYA00510134_ERZ791922 | MGnify/ENA primary metagenome ERZ791922 (study PRJEB30046, sample SAMN00792101) | human gut metagenome | study: EMG produced TPA metagenomics assembly of the A metagenome-wide association study of gut microbiota in type 2... | reverse complement strand
GCTAATGAATTGTGATACTTTCGAATTAGGATTCGGAGATAACCCCAAATACTACTCTTTAACTGAGGAAGGGTTTTTATTTTTATCCTACCTAACAAGTATTCAAATAATAGAAAGTAAGGTGGAACATGAAACGTAAAGATAAGTTATTATCAGGAAAAATTGGACAATCAGTTAGTCGAGAGCAATCCATAGATGAGCTAACAAAAGTTCTTTATACTCTTCCTATTCAAGCTTTATTTACTGCAATTGAAACCAACATAGATGTATTAATGAAAAGAGGAGTTAAGTTACATGACTGGGACAGTAAATTGAAGTATCTGAGACAAATTCGTATGGTTGGTGGTAAAACATATTTTTTTGCATGTAGTGATGATGGAGAGGAAGAAGATTTGACTAAGTCACTGCAAAAACAAATCAAAGATTACCAGAAGATGATTGATGTTTTACAGGAATCAAACAGGTTACTACAGGAAGAAAATCTTGTACTTAGATCTAAAAAAATAGGAGGTGATGATATAAATGAAATTACGTAAAGAGAAGATGTATCGTAAAGGAGACAAAATTACACTTCCATTCCGCTCTGCTTTTGACAACAAGCAAATAATTTTATACGAATGTGAAGTAGTTGAGCAATATGATACTTACATACTTTTTGAGCGAAAGCTAAATACAGGTGTAAAGATTTTAGGGACGGTGCAGTTAGTTGATCTAAAAAATAATCGCAATCGACTTGGGTGGTATGTTGATTAGAAGAAGGGCTGAATATGGCGCAATTAAGTGATGTAGAAGTAAAGAAAAGATATTTAAACAGTTATAAAAAGCTATGTACTAAGATTAGCTGTTTAGAAGAGCAGAAAATAAGCCTGATTGAAACCATGTATACAGTGAAAGGGAATCCCCTATCAGATATGCCAAGATGCCGAAAGAAGAGAGATTTATCGGATGTATTAATAATAGTAGAAACAATTAAGGAATCCTTATTTGAGAAGTACATCGAGTGCATTGTCAGAAAAGTTCAGATAGAGTCTATCGTGTTGAAGCTAGAGAATGGCACTCACGGAAAAATCATTAGAAAAAAGTTCCTAGAGTTTATGACAATTGATAGGATAGCTTCTGATATAGGATATAGCATTGCACAAACGAATAGATTTCTCTCTGAAGCGATAAATCTTATTCCTTTGGATGATATACCGAATGAGTTTAAAAACTAAAATAAGGAGACAAACATGGCTAAAAACGGAGGAATACCATTCTTTCCGTTGGAATGTCACAGGGACGATTCAATAAAACTAATTGAAGCAGAATTTGGACTTACAGGGTTTGGAGTAGTTGTTAGGCTTCTCATGCGTATCTATGGGGAGAATGGTTACTACTGTGAATGGACAAACGAGGTTGCATTATTGTTCGCTAAGGAATTATCAGTGGGTGTTAATGCTGTTTCTGAAATAGTGAGTGCTTCAGTTAGAAGAGGTATTTTTTCAAAGCAGATATTTGATAAGTATAAGGTCTTAACAAGCATAGAGATACAGACCAATTACTTAAATGCAGTAAGTCGCAGAAAATCTGTTGAATTGAAAAGTGAGTACCTCTTAGTTAAAGTCGACCCAAAATTAAAAAATGTATGCATTTTTCAAAAAAATGTATGCAATAATTCAATAATTGTTGACATTTCCGAACAGAGGAAAGAAGAGGATATTAATAATATATCTTTACCAGTCCGTATGGAGAAGGTTGCCTATGGAGTATATAAACACGTAATGCTTACGTACACTGAGTACGTTGAGTTAGCAGGCATGCATGGTACTTTAATTAGAGATAAATGTATTAATAAGCTTGATGAATACATGGAGATAAAACCAGGTTATGAGAGTGCGAATCATTTTGTCACTATTAATGGTTGGGTAATAAAAGCAGTTAAGAAAGATATGGATAATGAGCCAAAAATACAAAAGGAAAGTAACTCTAAGAATAGGTTTAATAAATTTCCACAAAGAAAGTATACTGATGAGTCAATGAAAAGTATGGAACAGAAACTTTTAGAAAGGAGTATTCAATGAGAGTTTTAACAATAGCTAATTACAAAGGAGGAGTCGCAAAGACTACAACAGTTGTTAATGTTTCCTATAACCTAACTTTACATGGTTATCGAGTATTGGTAATTGATGCTGATCCACAAGGTAACTTAAGTTATTTTTACAATAAGCAAAATCCTGCGAAAAAGTCTTTCTATGATGTGCTGATGGGATACTATCCAATTAAGTCGGCGATTCGCAGAACCAAGTTTAAAAATCTAGATATATTACCAGGGAACAATAGAACAGAGGAATTAACGAACATTAGAGAATTTACCTTAAGAGATAAGTTAACAGATGTTTCACATGATTATGATTTTGTAATTATTGACTGTCAACCATCTATGCAGATTAATACGATCAATGCAATGGTTGCAGCGGATGACATTATTATTCCGGTAAAACTAAGTCGCTATGGAATTAATGGACTCGAATTAATGGATAAGTACATTTCGGATGCGAAGCAATACAATCCAAACATTAGCTTTAAAGGTTGTTTGATTACTTTATATCATAGTACAAAATGTTCGAATAATGGAATACAGGAACTCTTAGAGAAAACGACATATCCAATTTTTGATACGGTTATCAGTAGAAATAGTGCAGCTGATACATCCATCGAATGCCGAAAACCATTGATTTGCCATAGGTCTAAAGCTTCTGTTACAAAAGACTATGAAGCATTCACCAAAGAGTACTTAGAAATGGTGGTGACTATTCATGGGTAGTATTAAAGATATTATCATGAAGCAAAACAAAGATGCAGTTATTCAGAAGAATAAGCCTAAGTTTGAAGTGCAAATGATTCATTACAGTAAATTACATCCAAGTGAGGACAACTTTTATTCTACTGGTGAAATTGAATCACTTGCTAATATGATGGCTCTTTCAGGAGAAATCAAACAAAATCTACTTGTTAAAAAGGTAGACTTTGGAGAATACGAGGTAATTGCAGGTCACAAGAGAAGATTGGCTGCAATATTTAATGTAGAACGAGGTCTTAGTAACTTTGAATTCCTGCCATGTAAAGAGGAAGATACCGAGGATATATTTAATCAGTATAACCTAATCACAACAAATAGTACCCAAAGAGATAGAACTCATTATGAAAGAATGCAGGAAGTACAGCGTTTAAAAAGAATTATTCCAAAACTGTTGGGCGATGAAAATATCAAGGGAAGGGCGCTTAGAAGAATTCTAGAAGAAGAAACAAACCTTGCAGGTGGGACAATCGCTTCATATGAAAAAATTAGTAAAAATTTAATCCCTGATGGTATGCAGAAATTTAAAAGCGGTGAAATAGGATTAACCACGGCTGATAAGTTATCTGGATTGGAACCGATAGAGCAAGAATCTGTTTTAAGAGAAAATCCAAAGCCTACACCAAATGATATAAATGCATTTGTTCATGCGAAAAAGGGTAAAGAATCTGTGTCAGAATCTGACACGGAGAAAATGATTGATTCTGATAGGAACACTGATAATGATGCAATAGGAAATATAAGTCTAAATAAAAAGGATGATCAACAAGAGAATACTACTATTAGTAACAACCCGCCTAAAGTATATGACAAGCAGAAGGAGGAGGTTGAAACTGAAACAGTTACATTATCCGAGGCTCCTATAAAAGAATGCGTGTCAGAATCTGACACCGAATATACCAAAGAAGAAGTTTATAAGCACTTAGCCAACATTCAAATGCGGTATAAAGAACTTATAGAAAAACAAGAGCCTAAATCATTATTAAGAAGTGTAAAGATGGAATTAGATGCTTTTGAGCTATTACATCAGACAATGATTTAAAGGAGCACTATATGAAAGTATATATGGCAGTAACACCAGATGAATATGAACTACCAGTACATATAGAGGATAGTGTTAAGAGTTTGAGCATGAAAACAGGAGTAACTAATGGAGCAATACTGTGTGCTATTACTCATAATTGTAGTGGAAGAAACAATGGTAACAGGTTTAAACGAGTAGAAATAGAAGAAGGTGAAGATGGGGTGGATGAGTACAATGTTTATCGGTACGGGATTCTTAAACATTGCAGAGTAGGCAAGAAAGAAGCTGCTGTAATTTCCGGTATAGACGAATCCTTAGTAGATGAATATGCAAAAAAAGAGACGATTATAAATGGCACTTGGAGAATCCAAAAGAATGCTAATAAAAGCAAAGATTTAATAAATCCAGATACACAAGGATGGCGAGTTAATTTCATGGATAGCTGGGATAGAACAACAAGTCTTTTAAAGTTAAGTGGGAAAATAGTGAATATTAGATTAGTGCCAAAGGAGATTAGTAATGCAACAGACTATGTGTGATATTTGTAAGAAAAATGAGGCGGACGTTAAGATAAGAGCAAAAATTAATGTGAAGAAAGTTAGATATACCCAAGGGAATGGGGCAAGAAGTCGGTATATAGGTTTTGGAATATGGGATAGGGTTGACATATGCCAAACATGTTACAAAAAGATGTTTGAAGTTGAAGTGTTGAATCCAATTCAAAGCTAATATTTTCTGTAAGTTATGAAAAAATGAGGGATTTGAAGATGTTTAAAAGGATGAAAGAATTAGAAAACCTGGTTAGGGGCTCAATCATCTTGGGAATGATGGCTGGATATTCTTGTATTTCAGAATTCATAACTAAGTATAAATGCATTACTGGTATTGGTGATGAAGAAGCTAATAACACGATAGAAAAAATCAGAGACAAAAAACTGAGTCAAGATGAAATCCTTGCTATAGCGCTGATGGGATACAGTCATGAAGAAATAGACCAAATTATAGATTCAAAGGAAACGGATAACTTATTACATTTAATACTCAAGTATAGAATATATCCAAGAAATAAATAGAGGAGGCAAAAAATGAAACCAATATTATTTAACGCTGATATGGTTAAGGCGATACTGGACGGACGTAAGACAGTTACAAGAAGACTGGTAAAAAGAACACCTAGCAATGATGAACCATGTGGATTTGGCTTTTGGAGAGAATTTAATGAAAGTGATAAGAAATGGTATATAAAGGACTATACACATAGTTGCACTTGGTATCCTGAAAATGAGTATATGCAGAGATTTGGTAAATTCAAGATCGGAGATATTCTCTATGTAAGAGAAACATGGCAATGTTTAAATCCATACAGTGACAAAGAATATGTGTACAAGGCAAGTTGTGACATAGATTTTGCAAATGATATAGGTAAATGGCTCCCATCTATACATATGCCAAAAGAAGTAGCAAGAATCTTCTTACGAGTTACAGATGTAAGAGTGGAACGGTTACATGACATGAATCAAGAGGATGCATTGAAAGAGGGGTTAAAGTTACAGTGCCATAGAACAGATGATGATTGTTCTGCATATTTAAAATGCAACTTTCAAAATACCGTGGCATGCCTAGATAAATTCAGAGAGTTATGGAACTCTACAATCCCAAAGAAAGACCCGGGAGTGATGTATAAGTATGGTTGGAAAGCGAATCCGTGGGTATGGGTAATAGAGTTTGAGAGGATAAGTAAGGAGGATGCTTATGATTCAAAGTGCTGATGAATTTCAAATTGTAGAGAATGTTATTAGACATACACGAGGTCTTAAATCTGCAATGAATTGGTACAAAGTTCAAAATATTCTTCTCATTGGAACAAGTCATAGCGGAATGACGAGTAGTTGCACAAAGGCAAGGGAACTAGGTGTTGATCCATATAGTTACAAGTGGGAGAAAACACAGATTAGTTAAATCGAGAATGGAGAGATGAAGAATGAAAATGATCAGGCCAGATATACCTCCTTCTAGTGGGAGTAGCAACCAATGTGATCACAATTGGGTTTTCCAAGAGACAACGAGAAATTACAAAATCAGCGGATATCAAAATTACACAGCAATTTTTCACCGGATTGATAGATATTACTGTCAGAAGTGTTGTGAAATTAAAGAAATTGAAAAGAAAGAAGCAGTTAGTTTACCGTTTGGTGGCGTTCATTATCCAGTGCGATATGCTCCAACATGGTATAGATAATCTGGAAAGTGATACTTACGTCTTTATCAATGATGGGTGCTGTATATGCACTGTGTAATGAAATTAAGAAACTCTTTACAGAAGATGAGATAAATACAATAAAGCGAAAAGGTAAGACATCAATTAATCCGTTCACAATTTTCGCAATTATATTTTGTCCTATTCTAAACATTGTTTATTGTTTGGTATAGACATTCTCATATGATGATGTAAGAGACAGGACTTTATCAAGATACTATAGCATTCTACAAGACGAGAAAACAGCAATGAAATTAAGAGATAGATTAAGAGGTTATGATGAGTAGGTGGTTAAATCGAGATTTAGCTAACTAAGTTAGCGGGAAGGAAAGGCTATGGCAAAGAAGAATAAAGTTGAATTATCAGCTAGGCAAAAGTTAGCTGCTAAAAAGCTTTGCGTGATATGCGGAAAAGAATTTACCAACCAAGAAGTACTAGAAGAACGATTTATTTATGTCAAAGCCAAGAGCGGTAGAGAAAACCTCATTCATAACGAATGCATGCGACAGGAAGTTAAAGAAGGATGGAGAAGTAGAACTACATAATCACCGATATGGTGAAATGTTAAGGAGGATATAAAGTGAAAAATACATTAACAGATTTGAATAATTATCTTTTCGAAGCTATAGAACGTATCAACGATGATTCTCTATCTGAAGAAGCACTGGATAAAGAAATTAAGAGGAGCGAAGCTGTGCAGAAGATAGCAAAGACAATTATAGATAGCGGTTCTCTTGCTTTACAGGCAAAAAAGCATCTTGATGAGTATGGACAGGGTGAAAAGGTAGAGCTGCCAATGTTAGGTATGACAAACAAGTGAATAGCCAATGAGAACATAGAACTTAGGGAAACTGTTCGGAATCTACAGAATCGTATAAGGAGATTTGAACAATGGGATACGGAATGAAGTATACAAAAGAGATGCAACAATTCATTCTTGATAATTACAAAGGTATTAGTACTAATGAATTGGCTAAATTGTTGAATTTCAAGTTTGGTACTTGCGTGACAGCAAGCATGATGAAATCCTATAAAGGTAATCGAAAACTTGATAGTGGACTAGATGGAAGATTCTTGAAAGGACATCAACCTCACAACAAGGGCATGAAAATGACAGAAGAAGTGTATGAAAAAGTAAAGCATACAATGTTTAGAAAAGGGAATGTGCCTATAAACCATAGAGCTGTTGGAAGCGAGCGAATTAACGTTGACGGATATATTGAGATTAAGATTGCTGAGCCTAACAAATGGAGACTAAAACATAATGTGATATGGGAACAGCACAATGGGAAGATACCAAAGAAATTTGTTGTAGTTTTCCTAGATAGGGATAAGTTGAATTGTGATATATCAAATCTAAAACTTATTAAGCGGAGTGAACTGCTGATTATGAACAGGTATGACTTGTATCAAGAAGATGCAGCATCAAATGACACAGTGACAAATTTAGCAAAGTTAATCGATTCTACTAATAAAGCTAAAAGGAGATAAGAGCGTGATGAATTTGAGAGGTAGAGCTCTACAAAGAGGAAAGCCTTTAGATGATAACTGTTACATTGCAAAAGTGTCAACGAATGAATATGGACCAGAAGACGATAGAAAATATTGTTATGGGGTATGTGATGAATGGCCAGATGAGTTGGCCGAGAAATGCAAAACGTGTGGCGCATATTGCATGAATGCTACTCCACCAAATTAGAAGACAGGAGCGTGGAAGAATGATCCATAAAGTGAAAAAAATATTACCACCTAAAGATGCAGAGGAAGTACTTAGAAGATATTCTTTTACACTTGCAAAAGGCACAAAAATAAAGGATATAGACACAGTAAATCTAGTTCTTCAGGCTATTTTTTCGGCTGTGAAAGCCCTAATGAAGCAGATACCACAGAAAATAGATAGAGTGGGTAACAAGTGTCCTGTATGCAAGTGCTACTTAGCAAGTGATCCTGTAGGAGACCATTACTGTTTTAACTGTGGTCAAGCGATAGATTGGAGTGTGGAAGGATGTTAACAGTCGGTGAGTGGGTTGTTAGGGTACACGAGATAACGGATCAGTTAGAAAGTGAAGCATCAAAGAAGTTAAATGCAGAGGTAAAAAGAGCGCAAGCATACCATGAAGGATATGTACAAGCCTGCGAGGACTTCGGGAAGATAATGAGAGCAAATATTTCAGAGAACCAAGGTTAGTTAAATTAAGGAGGAAAGATATGAACTGTATTAAAAATGGTAAGTTTACAGGGGATTCCTGTTTTGGCTGTAAAGTGTATGCTGTGGATTGTGAAATCAGAGATAGAATATACAAAAACAGATGGATCTCTGTAAGTGAGAGATTACCAAAAAATGAAGAAAGAGTTTTGATTTGTGCTGACAGAAAGTGTTTTAACGGTAAGGTAATACAGATTAGAACTACAGCTATGTATGAGGATGGAACGATGCATACAGAAGAAAGTGGTTGTACATGGGAAGATAATGATTTTGAGTATTGTGATGAAAAGGATGATTATATTATTCCTGAAGGTTGGTGGGAACAGAATATGTACGGTGAAGAATTTAGTCTAGTAGATGATTTTGTTACTCATTGGATGCCATTACCGGATTATCCATTAGTGAGATAAATTAATATTTAGAGAGGTAAAAGCATGAGCGATTATCCGATAAAAGAATGCCCTCATTGTGGGAATGACGAATTTTTTGTAAAACAAAAAGTAAGTGGTAATATTGAGTTTAATTATAAATTTGATGGAAGTAGGGATGCCTATAATGGTGAATATGTAGATAGTTTAAACTATACAACTATCAGCAAGTACGCATACTGTAATAATTGTAGGAAAAGGTTATTTAAAATTACAGATGATATGAAAGTTTAATAGGCTAAACTAAAATTTAACAGGAGGTTAAATGCATGAGGTTTTATAGTCTAACAAAGCATAACGCAGAACAATTTGTCAAAGATGGGAAAATAAATGTACGCATAGCAAAAGCAAATAAAAAGAATGATTATGTTATTCTTCATGGAGATATGAAACCGTCAAAAAACTTTAAAATAATAGAAACATTAAACTGAAATTTGGAGGAGAACTTTATGATAGTGAGAGAAGCAAAAAAGTATATCGAAGAAATTGATAAAATTATAAAAGAATTTAATAAAATATTAGACCTTTGCAGTAAAGACAAAGAACAAGCTGATTGGGTATTAGGAAGGGCAGGAATAACAACATCATGGATAGACATGATGAACATATCAATAAATTCGATGGTAGCATATAAAAGTATTCTTAAAGATAGAATTGAGAATGCAGAGTTAAGCTAAATATTTCCCTCGCTGCAACCAATATTACAGTGAGGGAAAATAAATAAAAAATATTACGATGGATTATTATCAATGCAAATGCCACAGAATGAATGACCAAATATTGTTAAATTTATGTACCCATGCTCTTGATATGGTTCAAATGAATTCAAATTGGAATCTAAAGATTGTGCATAGTCAACTGCCTCATTATAAATTTCAGAAGCTTCTGAATTTAGTAATTCATATACATTTTCAGATGTTAATTGATGCCCCATTTCAACTTCTATTATACCAAGTCTTTCTAGATTATCTATACAGACTTGTAATATATCATAAGGAATTTTGTTAGCATAACTAACATAGCGAGGTAATATAGGTTTTCTAGTTGAGCCTTTAATAAATTCTAAATGAGTAGTTTTTTCATATTTAATCAAATAGTAATTAATTGTAGGTATACACATACCGTTATCACACAAGTGCTGTAGAAACAGTGCATCAGACGGAGATAGTTGTTTTATTATATCGATATAGGCTGGGTGAACACTTTCTTTAGTATCAATATTCATAGCCTTGGCAAGTAGATTTGCATACAGATTACGTAGTTCAATGTTATCCATAGAATAGGAGATCGCCTGTATAGTTGGAACAGCGACATAAGGTTCGGGAGTAACTATCTTATCTGCACTAACATGTGCTAGTTTTTCGGCTAATAATTTTTCTGTTTCCGCAAGATTATTCTCTCTTACTGCAATCCATTTGCGCAGTGGAACTAAAGCAGCATTTATAGTGCGAGGTATTAGGGTAAGAGTTTTCCCGATTTCTTGCGTGGCAGGCTTCAAACTGTCATCATAAACCCCAGGAACGGTTTCAATTGCCTTCCCTATTCCTTTTGCGAGTTGATTTAATCCTTCTGTCATAAAATCACGACCTTTCAATATTATTTAGAAAAATTATACTATAAAAACAAGAAAAAAGATATAAAAAGGAGAGAAAAGTCATGGGTTGAGAACTAACCAAGTAGCACATTGACAACTACATATCGATTAGTAGATAATAACCACATAAGGAGGGTATTTATGGGGTTAAATGATTATTTACAGGAGTTTTGCGCTAAGTACGGCTACACGGGAAAGATAAGTATTAATGATTTAGGGGAATACATAGTACATATGGAAAATGATTTGGAGTGTAGTGAATCGACTTTATCAGAGCATGAGTACCAGATCATCAAAGAAAATCAAATTAAGGAACTGTTAGAATTAATGAGTAAAGGAATTGAAGAAAGAACAAAACTTAGAAAGTAAATAATTAGCTACTAATCGAAATGGTTAGTAGCTAATTATTTTATCGGTAACCCTTAGACCTTGTTCTTTGTAGTGAATAATGTCTATTAGCTGTCTGCGGCCATTGAATTAAAAACAATTATTATGCGTCCTTGCAACATGTTAGTTATTTTTTAGCTTTGATTCATCTGATAGATCATAGTAATTTAAAGAGTTAAGTTATTAAAACTTTATAATTAAACACAGCAATGGCATCGTATTTTAAATTAATCTATTTCTACTTTATGAGTTTTAGGCTGTTCCTAAAACGGCATAAGATTGTATAAGATGCACCTCCAGTGCTGTTAAATTCTGATTTTAATAAAAGAAAAGAAGAATAAATGTAAAATTATGTTGACATTTACAATTTTATTATATAATATGTAAACATATGGGAGGTATATTATCAGTTTCTAGTACTTAACTCGAGGAGAACTGTGATATAAATAATGATAAGGAGATGAATTATGTTAAAACACAAAGGATTTTTAAGAATTATAACATTATTATTAGTAGTTTCCCTTGTTTTTACCAATCAATCTATAGCCAAGGCAGCTACTAACATACCATCGGAAGAGATTTCTTTAGATCTTAAGGTGGAAGAGTTATTCGATAACCTTGCATTGCAAGAGGATGCTAATATTCAACAGGTTTTTGATGATTTATCAATAGAAGCAAAACAGATTTTTATGGATTATTTAATTACACAAGATAATGAATTGTATGAATATCATATCCAAAATGTAGTATCCACTGATTTTGATTACCATGGTATGGAATACAATTATGCGAATGTTGGAGTCGCTACATCAGATTCTTTGCAGATATTAGGGGCAAAGCTTAATGCGATACCTAATATGACAGAGCAGGTGTATTATGCTCTTATGGCGGCAGCATCATCCATTATTGCAGAAATTTCCACAATTGGTGTAACAAGGATATTAACAATCTTATGTGGTGCTGGCTGTCTTGCGGTATTAGTATATAATTGGGGTAGCGTATCTGCGATGTTTGGGGATATTGTCAATGCATTTGAGGTTGCTTTTAGCTCATCCATCCCTGCTTCGACCATCGGGATTTCTTTTTCTCAAGCAAAAGCTAGGTATGCAAAGGATTATGGAAAGATACAGGATGCCAGAACAATGGCATTTTCATGTATTATGACACCATCGTGTGGTAATCATATTGCAATCGATGATGCTACTTTAATAATGAACAGGAAGGTTAGTTATAGAATCTATACATCGAGTATGTCGGATAAAGCAATGATTGTAATTGATATACCAAATGGTATTCATGCGAATGTAAGTAAAAGCCTTGCCACTCAAGTAAAAACGTCAGTAGATGTTAGTGGAGGAAAGCTCTATATTCTATATAATTTAGTGGAACGAAAATACTTTCATATGCATGTTAAAGTTATAGGTGATGATACTTATGCCATGAGAAAAGCGAATTCTTTATGTTATCAGATATGGCCGTCATATTCCTATGACCCTCAATTTGATGTACCTGAATCAAAATTATGGATTACGACGGATATCTTTAATAAACCTTTAAATTAGATTTGAATTAGAATAGAAGTTTCACTGGTTCAAGTATATAATGTAATAGTAGCAGGAGAGGAATACACAGCTTATAGATTGGGATAGATTTCTTCCTATATAAGCTGTGTATATCTTACTTAAAATAAAAAACGAAGTTTATTTATCTCATAGAAAGGTAGTGAAGCATGGACATTTTATATAAGGTTGAGGAAATAATGAAAAAAAGTGTTCAGTTGGAGGTGGTAGACTCGGAAGCATGGACAAAAAAAATATATTATGATAGTCATAATGAAATGATATTAGGGCATACGGTCTATAAAAATGATTTATCAACAGAGTATGAGATTAATGAACTTACTTATGATTCCTATGGTAATGTTATATGCAATGAGTATACTCATTGCAATAGTAACCGTATGCTTTCGCATTCTTTTACCTATTATGAGTATAAGTATGATGAGCATGGTAATATTGTTAGCAAAACTACCTTTGACAATAGTCATAAGCGTAATCAATTAATAAATTATTACTATGTGAATAATCTGTTAATAAAAAAAGAAATATGGGAGAAAAAATTACCACAGACTTTGCTGGATCCTATAACAGATGAATTAGTTTGCTACTATATTCATACCTACCGTTACGATGAAGAAAGGAATATTATTTTAGATACAATTACTTTTCCGTCGGGTGAGGTTTGCTACTATATTGACTACGGTGATACAATAGCATATCCTGAAGGTAAAATATTGAATCCAGCAAAATCAAGGTATGCATGGAAGGTATTATCAATGGATGTATATATTGAAGTCACCGAAAAATATTATACACCTGAGGTCTTAAAAGAAATTGTAGAGTACGTCCGAGCAACGTATGAAAGTAAATTAATTATACTTTTTATTAGTGGAATTTGGGAAGATTGTTATACTACTCCGCTTAATGAATTAATCCAAGATTATAGAAAAAACTTTGGTATTAGTATTAACTATACCTATTAATTATTTTTTAATTTAATAGATACTTTTGAATACATGAACATAAAGATATTGTAGTAGCATTTTGTTGGCGGTAGATATTATTTTGATGTAAGTTTTCCAAGAATGAAGCTGTTACTTAAGCGCTATTAGATTTTTGCTACACTTGGAACTAATAACTAAGTTTTCTGAGAATCAAAATATAATTAGTTTGGTTTCTCCCTACTATATAAGAGTGTGAAGATAAAGCAATGTTTAAAGCCATACCTATCAATAGAAATGCGGAATAATTTATTTATGATATAGAATGATATAAACAAAATATGTATAATGTAAACTGTAATAGAAGGACAGAACATCTGTCCTTTTTATTTTTTGAAAGGAGAATATATGAATACAGTTGAACCAATAAGAGATATAAATCTGGTATTTGATATTGCAGATTATCTAAGATTATGGAATGAAAAATATTACGTTATGTTTATGTTTGGAATTTACTCTGGTTTAAGAATATCAGATATTCTTCCTTTCAGAGTAAGGGATGTTAACTCAAAAGATTATATATACATAAGAGAACAAAAGACTGGTAAGGAAAAAAGATTTCCAATAAATAACGAGTTAAAGAAAATTATTAAGAACTACATAGCAGATAAGAAGGATTATGAGTATCTATTTAAATCACAAAAAGGGAAAAATAAACCGATATCACGTCAGCAGGCATGGAAAATACTAAATAATGCAGCCGAAGCATTTGGAGTATGTGCCATAGGAACACATACAATGAGAAAAACATTTGGTTATCATATGTATCAACAAACTCATGATGCTGTAACACTGATGGAAATATTCAATCATAGTAGTATTGATGTAACATTAAGATATATAGGAATAAATCAGGATAATAAAGACTCTTTAATCAAAGGATTATCTTTTAAAAGATAGCCTTATTTTTTTGTACTTTTTTCTAGATAAAAACGGAACATGAATCGAGCAAACAAATAAATGTGACATAATGAAAAAATGTAATATTTAATAGTTAAAATTTGGTTGCATCTTATAGTAGAAAGTCTACAAGAAATAATCTTACACAATTATAAGATATGTCATATTATTTATACACAAAAATAGACCATGAAAGCGCCAGAATATTACTGGCATGATTACAGTCATACCAAGGAACGCAACGCCACTAGAGGTTGGGGGTGCAGACCACGAGCGAGGATAGGTTCTTCCAGAAGAGTATTTTAGGTTGCGGAGCGTTGAGCGCAAAATTTAGCTAGAGACTAACTAATAAAGTTTGAAGTTGCCGTTTCCGTTTTTAAGCATATAGGGGGTGAGAGGATGGCAGTTACAGAAAAAGTTGAGGATATCGGAGGAATAACGGTATCAGCAACAGTAATGAGTAAAATAATTGGAGTAACAGATAGGAGAGTCAGATCGTTAGCACAAGAAGGTATACTGATTAAAGCTTCTTCTGGTAGATACAAGTTACAGGATTCTATTCATAATTACATTTTAAATTTGAGGGTTGCTAATGATGCAACTAACAGAGCAAATGCAAGCGATCTTGAAGATGAGCTCGACTTAGAAAAAGAGAAAGCCAAACATGAGAGAGTAAAAAGGCATATGTCTGAGTTAAAGTATGCTCTTATGAAAGGAGAAGTCCATAAGTCTTCCGATGTCGAAGCAGTTATGACTAATATGCTTATGAACTTTAAAACTAAGATACTTAGTATACCAGCAAAGCTTACACCGCAACTAGAAAAAAGGGAGAAGACTTTTATTGAAGATTTGCTTACCACCGAGATGATAGAGATACTCCATGAGTTATCTGAGTATAGCGCAAATGATTTCTATGGAAAAGAATATATAGACTATGAGGAATCAGACGGTGAAGTAGATATCGATGATGATTTTGAGGAATTGGTGATTGATAATGTACAACAAACAGAAAGTACAATTTAAAACAGTATCATTATTTCAGAATATCGCTAAGATATTAATGCCTCCACCGAAATTATTAGTATCTGATTGGGCGGATACATATCGTAAGTTATCACCAGAGGCAAGTGCAGAACCAGGGCAGTGGCATACCTCCAGAGCCGAATTTCAACGAGAAATCATGAATTCGGTAAACAGCCCTGAAATTCAAGACGTTGTAATAAAATCGAGTGCACAGGTGGGAAAGGCATTAGATATTAACACTCTGATACCTACAGTTTGTGGATGGAGAACACTGAAAGAAATAAACGTAGGGGATAAAGTTTTTGATAAAGAAGGAAAAACATGTACTGTGACATTTGTAACTGATGTTATGTATGGTCATAAATGTTATAAGATTACATTTTCTGATAATACCGAGATAATTGCAGATGCCGAACATAATTGGTATGTCGAAAGTGATACTCCTATGAAAAACGGTGCCTATGAAGGTGTTATTACAACAAAGACAATAGCAGAGACCTTTAAGTACCGAGAGTATAGAAATCGATATGCAATTCCCATGAACAAACCTTTAGACCTGCCTAAACAGGATTTGATAATCGAACCGTATATGTTGGGTGTTTGGCTTGGTGATGGTAGTTCCTATTCCGCACAACTAACGTTAAATAGAGAGGATTTAGTAATCACAGAGTATATTGAGAAATTAGGATATAGCTTAGTTATAAGAGAAGGGATTAGTGATAGTGAAAATGCTGTCAACATTATATTTAATAAAGTTAAGAACCAGACAATGTATTCGTTATTAAAGAATATTAATCTTATTGGAAACAAACATATTCCAAAGCTATATTTACGTGCATCATATAATCAAAGGCTTGAGTTGTTACAGGGACTAATGGATACAGACGGTCACATAACTAAAAGAGGAAGATGCGAGATAACTCTGAAATCATATCAACTAATTCAGGATGTATCAGAACTCTTATATACGCTTGGAATAAAACATACATTAAAAAAGAAATACGCTATATGTACAAATTCTAGAAAACAAGAACCTATATTAGTATATCGTATTAGTTTTTTAGCTTACAGCAATCAACCTGTATTTAAATTAAGCAGGAAAAAAAATAGAATGATTAGCGGTAAAGGTGGACGTCCATCTGAAACGCTAAGAAGGAGAATAACGAATGTAGAAGCTATTGAAAGTAGGCCTGTAAAGTGCATCACTGTAGATTCACCTAGTCATTTGTATTTAGCAGGGAAGCAGATGATACCTACTCATAATACAGAAATACTTTTGAATATCTGTGGATACTTCATGGACTACGAACCAACATCAATCATGTTAATTCAACCAACAATAGATATGGGTGAAGCATTTTCAAAAGACAGGCTTGCGCCAATGATACGAGACACAGATGTATTAAAGGCGAAAGTAAAAGAACCTAGATCGAAAGATTCAGACAATACTATCTTGCATAAAAAGTTCCCGGGTGGACACATAACAATATCTGGTGCTAACTCTCCATCCTCTCTTGCATCAAGGCCGATTAGAGTACTACTTTGTGATGAGATTGACCGATACCCAGCAAGTGCAGGGAGCGAAGGTGATCCAGTAAAGTTAGGAGAAAAAAGAACAACGACATTCTGGAATAGAAAAAGGATAAAGGTATCTACACCAACGATTGAAGGTATTTCAAAAATTCAAAAAGAGTTTTTAAAAGGAACTCAAGAAGAATGGTGCGTTGAGTGCCCTAGCTGTGGAAAGTACCAATCGTATGAGTTCAAAAGAATACAATTTGATACGGTTGAGATGGAATGTATCTTTTGTAAAGAAAAGTTTACAGAGCAAGAGTGGAAAGACCAACCACACAAATGGATTGCATCGAATCCGAAAGCTAAAGGTAAGCGCATAAGAAGTTTTCATTTAAATGAACTTTGCTCCCCTTGGAAACATTGGGATGAAATCGTTGACGAGTTTATCGATGCAAACAATGATTTAAAGAAAACAGGTTCCTCGGAAGCTTTAAAAGTATTTATTAACACATCTCTTGGTGAGACATGGGAAGAAAAAGGGGATGGTGCGGATGCGCAGGATTTATTAAAACGTAGGGAAGACTATGATGCGGATTTACCTGATGGCGTATTATTGTTGACTGCTGGTGTAGACGTTCAGGATGATAGGTTAGAATTTGAAGTGGTAGGATGGAGCAAAGGATATGAAAGTTGGGGTATCTATAAAAAAGAAATTAGAAGTAGCCCGGCTTTAGACTCCACATGGGAAAGGTTAGTAGAAGAACTTAGTGAAGAATACTATTTTAAGAATGGAAATGGATTGATAGTTGCTGCAACGTGTATTGATACTGGTGGGCATCATACCAATATGGTTTATAAGTTTGTAAAGAAAATGTCAAAAATGAATAAAAATATATTCGGTATAAAAGGATATTCTGATACTCCGGGAATCCCACTAGTTTATAAGAAAACAAAAGTTGATATAAAAAACTCAAAGGATGTAGTGGTTGATCATACCGATATTTTTATCTTGGGTGTTAACTCAGGAAAAGATGATATTACTTCTCGATTAAAGATTGCGGATAAAGGACCTGGTTATTGTCATTTTCCTAGTAATATTGATAGAGGGTACAATCAAACCTACATGGAAGGTATCACCAGCGAGGAGAAAGTCACAAAGTTTGTTAAGAATAAGCCTAAAATTATGTGGGTTAAAAAAAGTGGTGTTAGAAATGAACCTCTTGATATCCGTAATTATGCTTATGCCGCTGTTGAGATTATAAGGCCAAACTGGAATATTCTTGAGAGAAAAATAAATGATGGAATCAATTATATGAAATCGAAAGCAAACAACAACACTAAGCGTAAACGAGGTGTAGGAAATAAAGGAGTAGAAGTCTAATGATATCAAATTCGAACAAACAACGATTAGAATCATGTAAGCGAAGACTTGATTTATATTATGTCGCTGAACAAAAGGTTCTTGAAGGACAAGCATATACTATAGGATCAAGAAGTTTAACAAGAGCAGACTTAAAAGAAATTAAGAAAGAAATACAAAGTCTTGAGAACCAGATAGCATCGTTAGAAGAAAGAGGAACAACAAAGAGAAAAGTCGCTAGAATAATTCCTAGAGATTTTTAGAAGGAGGTAGCTTTGAATGCAATTGATAAAATATATCGTGCTGTAAGTCCTGAAAGAGCACTAAAAAGAGAAGTTGCTAGACTAAAGTTAGACTTGGTTACTAATTCTGGATATGACGAAGGTGGAGCAAGCCAAAGAAAAAACTCTTTAAAGGGATGGAGCGCAAATAGTGAATCTCCACAAAAAGATATAGATTTAAATTTACACATTCTAAGGCAACGCTCCAGAAGCTTGTATATGACAGCACCTATTGCGACATCAGCTATTAAGGCAAGTAGAACGAATGTAATTGGTAGTGGACTCCAGTTGAAATCAAGAATCGACTATAATGCAATTGGTATGAGCAGAGAGTCAGCGGATGAACTTGAGAAGCAAATAGAACGAGAGTTTAAGTTTTGGTCAAAATCTAAGTTCTGTGATAATAATGGGTTACATAATTTTTACGAACTTCAACAAATTGCACTAATTAGCTGGCTAATGAATGGTGATTGTTTTGGATTAATTCGGTATGATGATATTAAGCCATATATGCCTTATCAGCTGAGAGTTAAATTGCTCGAAGGAGATAAAGTTTCTACACCGGATTCGTTCAGTGGATATGTAAATTTGGATGCTACAAATAAAACTAATAACAATAGAATCATTAATGGTGTTGAGATAGATAAGCATGGACATATTGTTGCTTATCATATTTGTAGTAGATATGCTAGTGATACTGGTGATAAAGTTTGGACTAAAGTTGAAGCTTACGGGAAAAAAACAGGTAACCCAAACATATTACATATCATGGAAGCGGAGAGATGTGAACAATATAGGGGGGTACCATTTTTATCACCAGTGATTGAATCCATAAAACAACTAACAAGATATACTGAGGCTGAGATTATGGCAGCAGTTATTAATGGTATGTTTACGGTCTTTGTTAAAACAGATTCCGGAAACGATGATATTGAATTCGAAGGTATTATGGATGATGAAAATAAAATAAATGACAGTAGTGATAATTCATATGAGTTAGGTAACGGATTGATAAACTATCTACAGAAGGGTGAATCAATTGAGATAGCAGACCCCAAAAGACCTAATGTTAATTTTGATGGATTTGTGACAGCAATGACGAAATATATTGGAGCAGCATTAGAAATACCTTATGAATTACTTACGAAGCACTTTACAGCTTCCTACTCTGCTTCACGAGCTGCATTACTAGAAGCTTGGAAGTCGTTTAAAATGAGAAGGACATGGTTTGCTGATGATTTTTGTCAGCCACTATATGAGTTGTGGTTGTCAGAAGCAGTGAGTAAAGGACGTATTAATTGCCCTGGATTCTTCTTAGATCCAATAATAAAAAGCGCATATTGTGGAGCTGAATGGAATGGACCAGCTCAAGGACAATTAAATCCAGTTGTAGAAGTTAATGCTGCCAAGTTGAAAGTAGAAAACGGATTTTCAACAAGAGAGAAAGAAACAATTGAAATGAATGGTGGTAACTTTGATAGTAACGTAGAGCAACTCATTTTAGAAAATGAGAAAATGAAAAAAATAATTGGTTCGGAGGAGAAGAATGGCAAAGAAGATTAATATTAGGGGAGTACTAATACCAAATGATGACAAATGGATTTATGACTGGTTTGGATATGATTCGACTTGTCCTTCTGATGTAACAGATATTCTAGATCAAGCAAATGGAGAAGATATTCTGATAAACATAAATAGCGGTGGTGGAAGTGTTCTTGTTGGTCATGAAATCTATACTGCTATCAGAGATTACAGTGGAAATGTGAAGATTCAAGTAATTTATGCTGGAAGTGCAGCTAGTGTTGTATCCGAGGCAGCAGAATCGGAAATTACACCAGTTGGTTTGTATATGATACATAATTGTTCAGGAGTCGCAAGAGGCGACTACAGAGCTATGGATCAAGAGTCTCAGTTGCTACAAACTGTAAACAAGACAATTCGTAATGCTTACTTAGATAAAACTGGTCTAAGCGATGATAAACTAAAGGAATTAATGGATAAAGAGAGCTGGTTAACGGCCGATGAAGCGGTTCAATATGGATTTATAGATAAAGTTATGTTTTCTCAATCTGATCCAGTTAATCCATCTAACTATACTAATTTAGCGAATTTATCACCGAGTGATTTTTGTGCTTCGGCTGTCTTAGATCAAACCGTTTTAGACAAGATACGTAAAGAGTTTTATGACAAAAATAATTTAGGTACTAATAAGCCTGAACTTCATCCTATGGGTGTAAGTAATCAGGCTTTAATTAATACAAATCAAAATAAGGAGGATATATCAAACATGAATCTTGATGAATTAATCGCATCTAATCCAGAAGTAGCAGCAGAATATGAAGCACGCATTCAGGCTGCTAATCAAGAAGGTGCAACAAACGAAAGAAATCGTATTCAGCAAATTGACAACATCGCAGGCACTATCAAGCCAGAGATGGTGAAAGATGCAAAGTACACATCAATCCTGACTGCTGAAAAATTAGCATTAAAGGTAATCAGTGATTCTGCAAGTTTTTCAGAAGCGTACCTCGGTAATGCTATTAAGGATGCTAAAGAATCTGGTGTTGACGATGTAGTAACAGTACCAGATGAGAAAAATAGTGATGATGAAGATTCTACTTTAGCAAATGCTATGGCTCAGTCTGCTAATAAGAAGAGAGGAGGAAAGTAATATGTCCCAGATTATGAACAATAAAGGAAATGATATTTCTTATGATAATTTGATCTATAGTTCTCTGCATCCTATTGACGTTAAAGTAATCTCAGTCCCACAGGGACTTGGCGTACTAAAAAGAGGTACAGTAATGTCTTTAGTTAAAGAAACAGGAGCATTTGTCGTTTGTGGAAACACTGTGGAAGCTAAGACAGTGGTTGCTAACTGTATCATTGCAGATGATGTGGATACTGGAACAACTGGTTCAGGGACAGTTGGAGCGGTTGTGTATATTTCAGGTAACTTTAATAAGAATTGCTTGATATTAAAAGATTCTTACTCATTAACAACAGCAGATATCGAGAATTTAAGAAGTTCCGGTATTTTTATTACTGCATCAAATAAATAAATGGAGGATGATTATGGGTATTTATGATACTACTACAATGTTAGCTGGTGTTAGAAAGATGATGCCACTTGCGAGATGGTTCGCAAATCGTTATTTCCCAGATGGGACTGTTTTTCCAACAAAAAAGGTACTCATTGAGTATAAAAAAGGAAATAAGAAGATGGCACCATTTGTTATTCCAAGAAAAGGTGGTATTACAGTAGAGCGAGAAGGATATATCTCTATGGAATACGTTCCACCTTATATTGCTCCACAACGTGCACTAACAATTGATGATTTAAATGCTAAAGGATTTGGAGAAAGCTTATATACCACAAAAACACCACAGCAGAGACAAGCAGAAGTTCTGGGTGAAGATCTGTCCGAATTATCTGATATGATTGACCGACGTCATGAGTGGATGTGTCGTGAGATTATTCTTAAAGGCGAGGTTATTATGAAGCACTATGCAGAGAAGTATGGTGTTGGTACACCTGTAGAAAAAGTTCTGCGGTTTTATGAGTCTGCATTTGAAAACGAATATACACCGACAATTAATTGGGGCAAAGCAGGTTGTGACATTTATGGTGACTTAGAAAGCATGGTTGAAATGCTCGTTAACGTAGGATGCCCTGCAACAGATTTAAATATGTCAGCTGATGCATATAGAGAGTTTCTAAAGGACACTACAATTAAAGAACTGCTTAACAACAGACGTATGGAACTTGGACATATTAATCCAAAGGAATTACCAAACGGTGTTACTTATGCAGGAACAATTGTTGTATTTGGTAAAACTCTTGATATTTTCATTTATGCAGAACAGTTTGAGGATGAAGATGGAGTAGTAAAATCATTTATGCCAAGTGGAACTGTATTTATCGGTGCACCTGGTATGGGAGAAACTATTTATGGTGCTATTTCTCAACTTGAGGACTATGATGGACAATTCCATACATATCAGGATAAGAAGGTACCAAAGTATTTATCAGATAGCAGAAATGAGGTCAGAGAAGTACGTCTTGCATCTGCACCTATTCCAAAACCTGTAGATGTAAATGCATGGGTAGTAGCCACTGTGATAGGAGAGTAGAAGATTATGATTAAGATAATTCGTGGTAAATATGGTAATAAACTTATTCCGGCTGGAACAATATTATCATTATCCGCACCAGAAGAGCAGCGTCTTGTTAATCGCAAGGTTGCTGTTTTTGTTTGTGGTAACGATGATACACATTTACAGAAATCAGGGATTGCTGCAGTAAATGAAAAAGTAGATGTATCTGATGAAGATATAGAAACAACCAAGAATGAAGTTGAAATATGGCCAGAAGAAAAGATTCGTAAGTTATCTTCTAAGAAGAAAATTATTGAGTATGCACAGAGTATCGGATTAGTTGACCTAGACGAGACAATGGGTAAAGATGATCTAGTTGATGAGGTACTTAACTATATTGACGAGAATTATGAATCGTAGGTGATACTATGGGATTAAAGGAATCTATCGAAAGTGACTTAAACGCTGTATTTTTTAATATGGATGAGTTTTCCGAAGAGCATGAGGTGGATGGGGAACTAATGAACATAATCATTGATGATTTCGAACGTGTTAAGCGTAACCAAAAGTATAATGTCGATGATGATGGTCAATATCTGCGAAAGCTTCTGTTCTTTGTTAAAGTCAGCGAATTTGGTACGTTACCCGAAGTAGATAGTGTTTTAAATCTAGATGGTGTGGAGTATATAGTGATTGATGCAAGTATAGAAGGAAGTGTATATTCCATAACATTGGGGGTTGTTGAAAGTTGATAGAGGTTAAGTTAGGCAAGGATCATGTGAAGCAAATAAAAACTGCTTTAGGAAATTCATCAAGTAAAGCTCCGAATGTGCTTAAAAATGCTATAAATACAACTGCAAAACAGGCTCGAAGAAATCTCCAAACAGAAGCAAAGCTATCATATGTAATAAAAGCATCACGTTTTAATAAAGCTATCAATCTTAAAAGTGCAACAGTGGGAAACCCTGTTGCACTTTTAAGTTCCAAGGGACAAGCCCTTGAATTGCTAGATTATAGGGTTACACCCAAGGCTGTATTACATGGGAAGAATCGTCCTAGTTTCTTGAAAGCAAAAGTAAAAAAAAGCTCCTCATTAAAGCCATTACTTACTTCGAGTGGAACAGTAAAGCCATTTATAGCAAAGTTTAAAAGTGGGCATGTTGCAGTTGTGGAGAGGGTACCAGGTAAAAAGTATAAGTCTCCCAAAGGACTGCAACAAAGAGAAGCTAAGAAGCTTGATCCAACAAGAATAAAGAAGTTATACTCACCATCCATACCGGCGATTCTAGGTGATGAAAATAATGTCTATGGTAGGGTTGAACCAAAGATCAGAAGCGATTTGCAAGATAATATTTTAAAGAATATGAGCAAATTATTGGAGGCTTAAATGACACCATTAGAATTACAAAAGTCATTATGTAGAGAAATAGAAGAAATCTCGAAAGATATTATTTTATATGGAAAAGATGGTGCTATCAAAAAGTTGAAGTCTTTCTCTCAAAAACTTCCGCTAAAATCCAAGGGAGATACAGAGAGCAGGTATCCCTTTTGCATCGTAAGACTTGAAAAAGGGGAAAAAGCTTCGGAGTCACCTTATGAAGTTACTACTCACTTAATAATTGGTATCTATCATGAGAATAGGGATGCGCAGGGGCATGAAGAACTAATGATTATCATCAATAGAATTCTTGAAAGATTCTTAAAAAATAACGTGTTAGCGAATCAATATGTTATGACTGATAATTTTGAGTGGGCGATAGAAGATGATGATGATTCTCACCCTTATTATGTTGGAGGGATAGCCTTAACATGGATTGTACCATCGATTGTAAAGGAGGATGTGTATTCGTGAAAAAGAGTGAAGGAGTTTCAATAGAAATAGATGAAACTGTTAAAACAAAAGAAAAGAACGTAAGGAAGGTTGAAAAGGTTGAAAAGGTAATTTATGTAGGTCCATCGATTCCAGGTATTGTTACATGCCATACTGTATTCAACAATGGGCTTAGTAAAAAACTTGATGCTTTCGCAAGCGAGAATCCTATGATTTCTAACCTTATTGTACCAATAAGTAAGCTAGTTGATGCAAGAAAGCAGCTTTCTGATAAAGAGAGTGCTATCAGCATTTGCTATACAAAAATAAAAGAACAAATTAAGAGAGGAGAGTAAGATGGAAAAATATTATCATGGCGTCAGAGTCATAGAAGCGGATACTCCAATTCCATCCCCTGTTGTTGGTACGTCAGGATTACAAGTCATTTTTGGCACAGCACCAGTAAATTTAGCAAAGAACCCTACAGGAATCACTAATATTCCTGTTATTTGTAAAACATTTGATGAGTGTAAAGCAAAACTTGGATATTCGGATGATTGGAAGTCCTATACCTTATGTCAGAGTATGGATGCATCTTTCAGAGTGTTTAATGTAGCACCTGTTATCTTTGTAAATGTGCTAGATCCAAAGAAGCATAAAACTGCTGTTGAAGCTACAGACTTTGCTGTATCAAATGGTAAAGCTAAGATATCGGTAAAAGGTTTACTGTTAGATTCTATTGTTATCAAGTCAAGTGAGAATACCTTAGTTAAAGATACTGATTATATTCTTACGTTTGACAGTGAAGGTTATGTGATAGTCACAATTCTATCTTCTAGTACAAATGCTTCTGTAACGCAAATTAATGTTGCAGGTGAGAAGATTGATCCAAGTGCCGTGACAGAGGAGGATATTATCGGTGGATACGATAGCGATACAGGAAAGGAATCGGGCATTGAACTGGTAAGAAAGATTTATCCGATGTTTGGACTTGCGCCTTCTTTATTACTTGCACCTGGTTGGAGTCACAAACCAGCGATTGGAGCAGTGCTGTCTGCTAAATGCGAAGAAATCAACGGGGTTTTTACTTGCGAGACAGTTTTAGATTTAGATTCTTCCTCTGTGGGTGCTGCTAAGTATACTGATTGTGAAACTCTCAAAAAGGAACAGGGATATACAGATAAGCATTCCGTTGTTCTTTGGCCAATGGTAAAGAAGGGGAGCAAGATATATTATTACTCTGCTATTTTTGCTGCTTTAACTTCATACACAGATATTAGTAACGATGATGTACCAAACTTATCACCATCAAATCGCCTGTTACGAGTTGATTCAAGCGTGCTAGAGGATGGTTCTGACGTATTACTTGATATTGTACAAGCAAATGAATTAAATGCGTGTGGTATTGTAACAGCAATTAATTCACAGGGTTATAAAGCGTGGGGTAACAACTCTGCATGTTATCCGGAAATTAAGATACCAAGAGATAGGTTTTGGCCGTGTAGAAGGTTCTTTTCATGGTGGGCGAATACGTTTATTCTTACTTATTTTAGTAAAGTGGATAATCCGGGGAATCGAGTATTAATCGAATCGATTTGTGATGCTGAAAACATTAGAGGTAATAGCTATGTATCACAAGGAAAATGTGCAGGAGCAAGAATTGAGTTTACGGAATCTGATAATCCAATTAGTGGACTGATTGATGGGAAGTTAGTATTTAGGCAGCATTTAGCTCAGTTTACGCCTGCCGAGGATATTGTGAATATTCTGTCTTTTGATCCAGATATGTTAGAAGCTGCACTTACAGGAGGTGAAGAATAATTATGAGAGGAAATGTTAGTATTCCAGAGGTTGTTAATAGCTTTAATGTCTACAAGGAAGGTAATGTACTAATTGGAATCAGTGGTGAAGTAACTCTCCCTGATTTAACAGCCATTACAGAAACATTAACCGGCCCTGGTATTCTAGGAGAGATAGAAAGCGTGATTGTTGGACATTTTGGTGCTCTAGATCAGGAAATACCATTCCGGATGTTGGACGGTGATATCTTTGATTTAGCAAATCCCTTAACCGTTCAAGAATTGACATTACGAGCATCTCAGCAATCTACCGTGAAAAGTACTGGTGCCATTACGTTTAATGGTATGAGAATAGTATTTCGTGGTAGACCAAAGGATTTTAAACCAGGTACCATGAAAAACGGTGGTCAGATGGGAGCATCGATAACGCTTTCTCTTGTCTATATCCTTGTAGAAATTGATGGTAAGCGTAAGCTGGAACTAGATAAGCTGAATAACGTTTATAAAATCAATGATAAGGACATTTTGGAACTTGTAAAAAAACATTGTTAGTAGGAGGATGATTTATGAATAAAGAGAATGAAGTGAATATCTTAAAACAAGAAGCAGAGGAAGAAAACCCTCTGCTTCTTGTTTTAAGAAAACCTTATGAATTTGAAGGAAAGGATTACAAAGATGTCGACCTAAGTGGGTTAGATGATTTGACAGCGAAGGATATGATTGCAGTCAATCGACAACTTGACCGAAATGGGTCAACAAGCTTCCTACCTGAAATGACATTGGATTATGCTTGTACTTTAGCTGCAAGAGCAACTAAATTACCAATCGAGTTTTTCACAGGATTACATCCAAAAGATGCTCAAAAATTAAAGAGTAAGGTAACAGGTTTTTTGTACGGGTCGGAATAAAACCAACTGATATACCAGAACTTCAAAAAGCAATGATACGAATGTCAATTGTATTAAAGACAGGCCTTGATTATTTCAATGGCCTGTCTATTTTTGAAATTAAGGAAACCTTAAAGGAGGTTGCTGAAATTGGCAAAGAACAGCAAAGACTACGAACTAGCGATAAAAATCGCCGGAGAAATTGAAAAATCATTTTACAGTAGTACAAAGCTTACGAAATCGGAACTTAATAATATAGCCAAAGAAGCTGCTAGAACATCCTCTGAGGTGAAGAATTCTTTTGGTAGTGGATTCCGAGATATCGGTAATGTTTTTGATGGTATTGGTAATGTGGCAAAAAAAGCTTTTAAGGTAACTGCAGAAGCTGCACTTTTAGCGTCCACAGCGATAGCTGGAGTGGCAGCAGCATCAATTTCTGTTGGTATGGCATACGAATCAGCGTTTGCAGGAGTAAAGAAAACTACAGATGCTACGGCTGAGGAGTATGAGGCTCTACGTCAAGGAATTATAGCTATGACCAAAGAAATACCAGCATCTGCTGTAGAGATAGCAGAAGTAGCAGAAGCAGCAGGTCAGCTTGGTATAGAGAAAGAAGCTCTTCTCGAATTTAGTAAAGTAATGATTGATTTAGGAGAATCAACTAATCTTACATCGACAGAAGCAGCTAGTTCACTAGCTAAGTTTGCAAATATAACTCGTATGGCATCTGATCAATACGATCAGCTAGGTTCTGTTATTGTTGCTCTAGGTAATAATTTTGCCACTACTGAGGCTGATATAGTCAGCATGGCAACTAAAATGGCTGCAACAGGAGAACTTACAGGTCTAACTCAAGCACAGATAATGGCTATATCTACAGCAATGAGTAGTGTCGGTATCGAAGCAGAAGCTGGTGGATCTGCTATGAGTAAGCTTTTAAAAAATATTCAAGTAGCTGTAGAAACTGGAAAGAATGGTTTAAAAGATTACGCATCAACAGCAGGTCTTACCAGTAAGGATTTTCAAAAATTATTTAAAGAGGATGCATTGCAAGCGCTCTCTGCTTTTATAGAAGGGCTGAATGATACAAAGCGTAACGGAAAGTCAGCTACTCTTATATTAGAGGATATGGGGCTAACAGAAGTTCGGCTAAGTAATACTATACTTAGTTTAGCAAATGCCAATGGTGTTATGAGCAATGCTGTTAGTACAGCAAATAAAGCTTGGGAAGAAAATGTGGCACTGCAAAATGAAGCGAATCAACGGTATGATACGACTGAAAGTAAGTTGTCGATTATGAAAAACGGTATAAAAAGTCTTGGTATTGCAGTGTATGATGATTTATCAGGAGCATTTAGAGAAGGAATATCATTTGTTACAAATGGAATTCATAATTTAACAGACCAAATAAAGTCGACAGGAGCTGTATCAAATTTTGTTGATGGGATTAAAAAGAACATTCCTACTGTGATAAGGCATGTAAAAGAGTTTACTTCTTCATTTTTAGAATTTATTAATCCAGTGTTACGTTTTGGTGGTTGGTTAGTTGATAATCCGGAGGTAATTGCATCTGCGATAGCATCTGTAGGTACTGCACTTGTTACTTATAAGATTGCTAATGGTATTATGGGTATTTCATCGGCTATAAAAGTACTAATAGGTTTGTTTGTAGCGCATCCAATACTAGGGACTATAACAGCTGCAGGAATGGCTATTGCTGGGTTGGTTACATACTTTAAAATGGCTGATAAAAAACTAAAGAATCAAAATTTAGCAGAACATTTTGGAACGCTAACCTTGTCAATGCAAGAATTACAAGACGTAGCTTCTTACATCATTAGAACCGACAGTTTTGGTAAACTTGGTGAGGCAATGAATGCTTTTGATGATATGCAAAGCATACGGAATTCCATTGATAACGCTGTTGAAAGTTTAAATATGATGAACTGGAAAATTAATATCGGCATGCAATTAACTGATGATGAAAAGACAAGCTACATTCAAAATATAACAAGTTTCATAGGGGATGCACAAAACCTTTTATTACAGAAACAATATGCCATGAACCTTAATCTTAAAGTCTTTACAGACGATGACTCTCAAGGTCAAACAATCAGAAATAGCGTCGATGCATTTTACATTAAAAGTTATCAGGAAGTATCTAAACTTGGTACGAAACTTCAAGAATGTGTTAATGTTGCTTTTGAAGATGGATTGTTGACTATAGACGAAGTGAAAGAGATAACTGAACTTCAATCACAAATGGCGAAAATTACAGAAAAAATAGCTGATAGTAAGTTTGAGGGGAAGATGAGCCTACTTCAAATGCAGTATGCTGGTGGTGATTTAGATGCGGATTCATTTCAGAATTTGCAGGCTGAACTATATAAGCAAGCTGATGAAGCAAAATCTAAGTATGACGAAGGGTATGTTCTTGCTGTTTCTAATGCAAAAGTTATGCTCGATGAAGGGGAAATAGATAAATCAACATACGATAAACATCTAGCAGAGTATAAAGAAAATTATTTAGAAAATATCGACGCTATCGATTTAAAAGTAGCTAATTTTCAAACAGAGACCATAATGAATCAGTACTCAAAAGAAGTAGCAGAGCTAAAGAATAATATTCAATCATCATTAGCAGATACAATTGATTATGTTAACTTTACTGGTAATTCAGCTTTGGGATGGGACAATGATGTCTTTTTAGATGGTCTAGGAATAGGAAAGGGAACGCAGCTAGCAATTGATGAGTTATCATCAAAGATGCAAGAAACCTATGATGTAATTGAGCAAAAAAGAGAATTGTATGGTGGAAATCTACCGGAAGAGTATAAAAAGTTAGAAGAAGATTTAAATATATTGAAGACTCTGGCAGGAGACACCAGTTATATGTGGAAAGAAGTAGGAAATGTAACTACGACGGCAGATGATAGTACAAAAAATGGTTTAGTTGATTTATTTCTTAATAACTTTTATCTACCGGAAGAAATTGTACAATCGATTAGAGGTGACTTAGTTAAGAGTGTTAGGGACACATACAACTTTGTAGATAGTGAGTTCAAAACAACATTTGACAAAGAGCTTGATGTATCTGTTCCAGTTAATATTCTATACAACGTAAGCGGTAGTCATATGAAGTCATTTGCTAATATGAAGGGATATGCGACTGGCGGAATCATTACAACCCCTACAGTTGCTAAGTTTGCGGAAAATGGCCCAGAAGCAGCTATTCCACTTGATGGTTCAAAAAATGCGATTGATCTTTGGCATCTCACTGGGGATTTGCTTGGAATTGATAGCAGAGATGATAGTATTTCTTCACTTTCAAACTCTGTAGGAAGAACGAATGTATCCGAAACTAGTTCAGCTACTGTACCATCAATTAGCTATAGTCCAGTACTTTATTTCTATGGTGAGAAACCGGAGAAGTCTGACTTAGACAAGGCGTTGAATATGTCTCAAAATCAATTTAATACAATGCTTGATAAGTATTTTCACAATAAAAAAAGATTAGAATTTAATTAAGGAGGTTCTATGAATACCTATACTACAAAGCAAGGTGATACTTGGGATTTGATTTCTTTCTATGTTTATGGTATAGAAGGGCATGCCGACTTAATAATGAAGAGTAATCCTAGACTTATCGATACTTTTGTTTTTTCAGCAGGGATAGAGGTTAATATTCCTGAACTTAATGTATCAAATGATATCTTACCACCTTGGAGGACAATCGATGAGTAAACCGAGAAGTACCAATATTGACATTAAATACAACGGAAAGAATATCACTAGTAAGATATCGCCACTAGTTGACAACTTTTCTTACACTGACGTAGCTTCTGGTGAATCGGACTCTATAACAATAGAACTTTGCAATATTGATAAGCGTTGGATGGGGGCTTGGCTCCCATCCAAAGGTGATAAGATCGTTGCTAAAATATTAATGCAGAACTGGAAAGAGAAAGAAAAGAATAATAACTTTGTATGTGGCGATTTTGTTCTGGATGAATACTCTTTTTCAGGTAGACCCTTAACCGCAACCCTTTCAGCTGTATCTTTACCACAAGACGAAGCCTTTAATGCAACAAAAAGAACAAAGACATGGGAAAAAGTCACTTTATTTGAAATTGCAAAATCGATTGTTACTAAGGCTAATTTAAAAATAGAGTACGATGCGGATAAAATACCTATCGCTCTATGTGAACAAAATAACCAAACTGATTGTAATTTCCTATATGAGCTATGTAAGGACTATGGACTTGCGATGAAAGTCTATGGAAACAAGATATGTATCTTTGATGAAGAGAAATACGAGGAAAAAAAAGCAGTCGCAACAATCGATGAGAGTGAAGTGAGTTCTGATTGGTCTTATACAACTACTTTAGCTGGAACTTATACTGGAGCCAAGGTTAGTTATAGTAATCCTGGTAATAGCAAGGATATTATCGTTAATATAGGCTCGGGTAAACGAATTTATGAATGCAATATAAGTGCTGATAATTACGCTGATGCGGAAAGAAAAGGAACTGCGTTAGTAAATCATGAAAATAAATCTATGACAACGATGTCTCTATCAATCATGGCAAATTCTAACATTGTTGCTTCAAGTACAGTCAACCTTACCGGATTTGAAAAGTTGAATGGAAAGTACTATGTAGACAAAGTTAGGCACAATATAAGTAGTTCAGGTTATATTATGTCATTAAGTTTAAGACTAGTTACCACAAGAATAAAGTCTAATGCAGCTAAAGTAGTTAAAAAAGCTATTGATAGTAATAAGTCAAGTGCTAGTTCTAAGACAGTTAGAGTTATTGGAAACGATACAATAAGGCATATACGTGAAGAAATGTATTAAGGGGGCAGCATGGGAGATATAAGAATTGGAAAAGTATCTAGTGTAGATTTTAAGAATGGAATGGTTAAGGTTGCTTACTATGATAAAGGTGAAGCTGTTACTGGAATGTTTCCCTATGCAAGTTTTAATGGCGAATACTTTATGCCATCTATTGGAGAGAGCGTATTAGTAGCGCATCTATCGAATGGTTCAAGCCATGGAGTTGTTATTAGCACATTTTGGAACCAAGTTAACAATCCTCCGACGCCAGGAGAACATATTTACCGTAAAGAGTTCTCACATAAAACGGGTGAATCATATATGAGCTATAATGCAGAAGCTAACGAGTTAGTTATTAAATCACCTAATATTGTTTTTGAGGTTGCTTCAGGAAGGGTTTCAGTTAAAGAACTATTGACTATGCTAGGTAACTAGAAAGTATTTGGAAGAGAGATGAGAGTTTATGGGTAAGATAGGTAGTTTTGGTAAGAAGTTAATTTTTGAAACATCAGATAAAAAGGTACTAACCCCCGGTGATTTCAATCAAAAAGTTAGTGGAAGATGGTCAACCCATAACATAACATTCGGAAAGCCTAAATCAGAATTTAACGGTTCAAATCTTAGAAAAATTAGTTTCAATATAATCTTAGATTCTAATTATGGGATAAAACCAAGAAAAATGTTAGAAACATTAGAAAAAATGGTAGAATCAGGGGATGTTGAGACTTTAGTTATTGGAGGTAAGAAAGTAGGGAAATATAAGTGGAAAATAACTGACATAAGTGAGAAATGGGATGTAGTTTACTCTGGAGGTGAATTATCTAGAGTGACAGTTAATGTAAGCATGGAAGAGTATCTCTAGGAGGAAGAATGATTAATGCATCAGAAGTAAGTATAGAGTTCAATTTTTATAATTCGGACATTAAAAGCATAAGAGAGTGCCTCCAGTTACTATATACAACACAGGAAGGTACACTTCCTTATGATCGACATTTTGGTTTAAATCAAGATTTCTTATCTCAACCTCTACCAATATCGAAGAACATGTATGCACTTGAGGTAATCGAAAAAACCGAGATATACGAAAATAGAATAGAAGTAAAAGAGGTATTATTCGAGTTTAATTCTGAGCTTGGTCAAGTGATACCTCATATTATTTTAACGAGAGGGGTTGATGAAAATGAGTGAGGTATTAGAGTATCCAGAAATAAGTTTTACTGATAATGTTACTTTAGAGGAAATTCGTACAAAGATGATTAATGATTATCAAGATATGTATTTTCAGCAAACTGGAGAAAAAGTAATACTATCCATGTCTGATCCAAATCGGCTTATCTTATACTCATGTGCATTACAAATTTACCAATCCATGCAGTTTATAGAGCAAGCCGGAAAGCAAAATCTATTAACATATGCATATGGTAGTTATCTTGACAATCTTGGTGCTCTTAAAAGAATAACAAGAAGTCAAGGTTCACCTTCATTAAGTATTGTAAAATTTACTTTATCAAGCTTTCAGCAAAATGTAATTACCATTCCAGAAGGGACACGAGTTACTGCCGGGGATGATATTTACTTTTATACTACCGAAACAAAAGAGATAGCGATAGGAGACCTATATACAGATGTACCAGTAAAGTGTACTGAGATTGGAATAAAAACCAATGAGTACGACATTGGAAGTATCAATATTTTAGTTGATCCAATACCATTTATATCCTCTGTATCCAATATAGTTAAGTGCTATGGTGGTAGCGATATTGAAAGTGATGACAGTCTGGCAGAGAGAATCTTTTTAGCTCCTAGCAGTTATTCTACTGCCGGTCCTGATGATGCTTATACTTATTGGATTAAGACACTTAATAGTAATGTTATCGATGTGAAGGTTACATCACCTTCTGCAGTTACTGTAGACATACGTTTCTTATTATCCAATGGTGAGCTTCCAAGCGAAGATGTTATCAATAGTATGCATCAACTATTATCAGATAAAACGATTCGACCTCTCACAGATAATGTAATAGTAAATGCTCCTAATACTGTCGACTATTCTATAAACGCAGAGTACTTTATATTTGAAAGTGATAGAAAGCAAGCAGCAGCTATTCAACAAAAAGTTAATGAAGCGGTAAATGAATATATCTTATGGCAAAAAACGAAAATAGGTAGAGATATAAATCCATCAATGCTGATGAAAAAAATGGTTACAGCTGGGGCAAAGCGAGTTGAAATATCTGCGCCAATATTTAAAAGTATTTCTGAAATTAGTGTAGCAAATTTAATTGAATCTACCGTAACATACGGAGGTATCGAGAGTGATTAATTTATATGATTCTAATATAACAGATATCCTTCCAAACAGTTTATTAGATACGAAAGTAAAATCATTGGGATACGCTATAAAAAAAGCGAATCAACAACTCTTAAATTATGCTAAACAAGTGGCATTTATCAGCGCTCTAGACCTATTACCAGAGAATATTCTAGATTTACTTGCTATGGAATACCGAACACAATATTATGACGAAGCATTAGCAAGAGATATTAAGATTCAATTAATAAAAAATACTCTCATATGGTATATGAAAGCAGGAACTCCAGCAGCTGTTGAAGAGTTAATTCGCATTGTGTTCGGTTCAGGGGAAGTAGAAGAGTGGTTTCAGTACAATGGGGAACCTGGAACATTTAAGATTATTACTAGTGAATCTGTTGGAGAGGATTCCATACAATTATTTAATAAAATGATTAAAAATGTAAAGAATACCAGATCCCATTTAACTTCAATCGAATCAGGATTTCGATTGAATCAGAAGGTTAATGTTGGAGCAATGCAAGTAATGTCAGTCAAAATAGTAATTAAGTAAAGGAGGAAGACACTTGAGTAATTTTACTAGTGTTGTTATACCATACAGTGGATTAAGTCTAATCAATGGGGCTATCAGCGGATTAAATACCTTACAGTTTACAAGTGTTAAAATCGGTAATGGTGTATATACAGGGCAAGAGAATCTTGCTAATTCAAAAAATCTCAAGTCTATAAAACAAATCTTTTCTATAGAGTCAGTTAAGAAAAAAGATGATGAATACATTATTGTACGATGCATTATTAAAAATGACAGCGTTACAGAGAGTTTTAATATAACAGAGATTGGAATTTTTGCAAAGGATTCATCCAATGAAGAGAAGCTAATTGGTATTACAATAAATACAGGTGGTGAGCCTTTCCCTGCTTTTAGCCTAGCACCTAGAACAATTTCTATGGATTTATATATTCAAGTAGCAGGAGCTAGTAATATAACATTTACTGTAGATGGATCTCCAGGAATATATGTAACGACAGAAAGATTTGAAGAACTTACAGCTGAGGATATTGGAGCAGCAGAAAAAAGTCACAAGCATAAGACCAGTGATATAACAGATTTTCCTACAGCGCTTCCAGCGGATGGTGGTGATGCTGATACTGTAGGAGGTAAGTCCGCCAATGATTTTAGATTAACAGACGTTTCTATTGTATCTAACCAAGACTACGATACTTTCCCTAATGGTACAGTTTATGCCTCAACAGGTTGTGGAAACGCTCCAGACGACTATTGTATCGTTGAAACTAATGTCGCATCTAATAATGATGGGTATCAAAAAGCATATTGTGTTAATACACGAATCACACATAACAGAAAGCGTGCAACCGTTGATGGTTGGACAAGTTGGAATGATGATAGAGATGGGGGCAACGCTTATACTGTTGGCGGGAAAACAGAAGCACAGTTAATAAAATACGATGACCTATTTGCCTACACGGATGGAAGAATTATATCGAGCGTATTGTGGATTAACACAGAAACCTTTGATGATTCTATGCGTAAGACATATGGAATCGTCCCAGGAACTCCAGACTCCCCTCCTGGAATGGGGTACGGCGTAAGACTACCTTGCGTTGCTTATGATAAAAACGGTGTACTTGTAACCGTAATACAACTTGACCCAGTAGAGAACCAAGGTAAAGTGTGGACTAATTTGTATCGAAAACACTTAGGTTCGTGGACAGGTTGGAGGGCGAACAATGATGGTGGTAATGCAAGTACTTTAGGAGGACTGGCATCTCATGATTTTGTACGATACTCTGGAAATTCAGTCCTTGCAAGGAAACAAGGCACATCAAAAGAGGGCGGAGAGATTGTATTTGAAAAAGCAGATGATAGTACTTTAAAAGGTAACCCTTTCTTGGATTTATTTAATAACACAATTAGATTTGTTACGCCCTCATCACGTGGAGGTACAGCTGTTATAGAATTGTTGATTGATGAACCACTGAAAGCAAACAATACGATTGCAGTTTTTACAGCAGGCACTACAGACATCACTCCAGGAGTAACTAACTTAGGAAAGAATCAAATCTACATTATGTATGAGTAGGAGGGCTTATGGCAAAAGGATTATATTTAGGAGACCCTACTACTGGACTTGCTAAGCGAGTAAAGAAAATGTGCCTTGGTGACCCTTTAACAGGAGTTGCTAGGAATATTAAGAAAGTATACATCGGCGACCCAAGTATTGGCGTGGCTAGGCTTTGTTATACAGCAGGAGAACGTGGAGTATTCATAGCAGGATTTGAGGGAAGTCAGACTATCATTAGAACAACCAATATAGAAGACCAATCGTCTTATATGGTAATCCCATTATCAAATGTTATGTATGGTACAGTACAAGAGTTCGGTGACTACTATGTAATGTTATGGAAAACAAGTTCCTCAAGAGGATTATACTACTCAACAGATGGTAAGGAATGGCAGTCTACCGATATGACAAGTTTTACATCCTCGTTATACAATGAACCACCTCTTGTATATAATGGAGAGTTATATATAAAAGACTGGAGTTCAAGTAAATTAATGTACCATATGACAAATAACTGCACTACTTTTACTACGATTGAAGCCACAGCACTACCTTGGTATGGTTACGGTACCAAACATCTTGGTGGTACTAAGTGGGCAAAATTGACATACGACACAAATAACAACGTGGATTCCTATAAGGTAAGCATTTCAAATGATGGTGGAACCTCATGGGTAACTGGAGGTACTGTTGTGAGTGTTAAGCACAATGGTTCATCATCGTGGAGTTCTGGTGCAGAATTGTTATACGTAGATGGACTGCTGTTTGTATGTGGTTCTTTTATAGAATATCAGTCAACTAATTATATGGATTATGTTTGCGATTTAGTTCAAGTAGACTTAACAACTGGTAAATTTGTTACAAGAATATACGCTGAATCAAACACTAACACACCTATAGCATATGATTTTACTCAACCAATAAGTGGTAATTTAGCTTTTAGATATGGAATAAGGAGAGAGTCAGAAAGTGCTAGATTCTTGTATGTGAGAAAACTTATTAAAATTAATCCTAATGCTAATGATACTTCAAGAAAGTATGAGGAAATTGGTAACTTTGATACCCCATATTACCCTACCCAAAATGAGAACGGATTGGTAACATTGGATTGTCCTGATAGAAATTGTCACTATATATTAATGACGAAGAGTAGATACATCGGAGCAGGACTTAGAAACTATACATTAGCAAAAGTAAACAAGGCTTATAGCGTAGCTGCTGACTGTGTAACTATAATTAACAATGATACTCCTAGTGTATTCGGTATTGCTAGTCTTGTTTATAAAAAAATATAAGGAGGTACTTATGGAAAACAACGCAGCAACAATAGAAACTATGGATATCTTAGTAGACTTTGCAGGTACTGTCTTACATATCGCAGACACCATCACTGCAATTGTCTCAGAGTTTCCTAACGAACCTGTTACATGGCAGATAACACCATTCCTATCTGTACGAGATTACGGATACACGAAGTATACAATTCCGAGAGACACTACAGTGAACACGGGTACACATCGCTACAATCCTACCAATGGATTATTTATTAATCCTGATTACTGCCCTACTCTTAACGTAGAAAAAGGACTAATAGAAACAAAAGAAAAATTAGTCACGTTAGAATTATCTAAAGCAGAATCCGAGTTTGAAATTGATGAACGTTTATCAAAACTTGAACTTGGTCTAGCATAGAAGGGAGAGAATATATGAACACATATAATAACTGTATGGTACTAATCGTAAACAGAAGAAAAACAAGAGCAGAAATGCTTGATAATATGGATTTGTTTAAGTTAAACAACAGATTAACATCTGAACAGTACACTCAATTAATAGATAAGATGGATGAGGTAGGGTTAGAATAATAATTATTTGCATGCATAGGGCGCTTAGGCGCTCTTTTTTGTATGCATGAGAGGATGTGATATATGAAAACAATTATTGTAAATCCTAACAATACAATGAGTACAATCCAAAAAGCTCTCGATACAAAAGGAAGCAATATCATTTTTTCACCTGGAATTTATAATATTACAGCTCCTCTATTTATTGATTCTGGTGTAAAAATTATCGGTGACAAGGCTATCCTGCGACAAGCAGGGAAGATAAATCATTTACTTATGACGAGGACATATAAAAATACAACAGCCTATTTTGGTGCACATGACATCACCATAGAAGGACTTACTTTTGAAGCTATGGCCAAATATAAAACTAAGCTAAACTTAGTAACTTTATGGCATGCTCGTGATGTGACCTTACGCAACATCACTATGCTTGATGCGTATATGTTTCACGCAATAGAGATAAACAGTAGTAAGGGTGTACTAGTGGAAAACTCAAGTTTTCTAGGATACTATTCGGATTCTAAGGCAGATTTTAGAGAGCAAATTCAGATTGATTTTGCTTCGGAGTCAGCCTTATTTTTATTTACCAAGGGATCTAAATGTTATGACAATACATGTTGCGAGGATATAACAATACGTGGATGCACCTTTGATAGCCACAAATCAGATAATCGGATAATAAGACCTGCAGCAAGTCAATGTATCGGTAATCACTGTCAGCCATCCAATGGGCGTAAACATAAGAATATTCTTATAGAAAACAATATGTTTAATGGTATTGGTAGTACTAATCCAAAAGGATGCGCTATTAATCTTACAGCAATGGATAATGTGACTATTAGAAATAATGCAGCGACAGGGTTTGCTAGATTTGCTATTGCTAAGAAAAACTACAAATATTCATATGATAAAAACGGTAGAAAAGTTCAACCAACTCTACAAGATGGTACATGTAAAAATATATCTCTTATCAATAACAAGGTAACTAATCCGTCATGGTCTTACAATGCATATGAATTTTATCGAGAAAAAGGATGTTAGTTTAAAAATAAGTAAATATACAATGAGTATTAGTACGACTTTTTGTATGTGGGAAAGAGGTAGAATGGAGAAAATAAAGGCTTATGCAATGCAAGGTACATTTGCAGCGGTGACAGCTAGTTTTACAGCTAAACTAGGTATATTGTGGTGGGTACTTCTCATTTTTGTAATTTGTATGGCTTTTGATTTCTTGTCTGGTATGGCTGCATCAAAAAAAGAAAGTATTGAGCATCCAGATGATAAATCAAAAGGATGGAGTAGCAAGAAGGGAATGCTTGGTATAATAAAAAAATTTGGATACATTTTGATTGTGGGAGTTGCTATTATCTTTGATTTCCTCATATATCAGACATCAGGATTATTAGGTATTGATATGCCAACCTCAACATTTTTTGGATTGTTAATAACTGTATTATTCATATTAAATGAGTTGCTATCCATTACAGAAAATGCAGGACGTATGGGAGCAAATATACCTCAATTCTTAGTTAATGCAATATCAGTACTGAAAGGTAAAGTAGAGAACAAGGGAGGTACAATCAATGGAAAAGACTAATCAAGGCTTAGTGGATTATGTAAAGAAGCAAGTGGGAATTCCATATGTAATGGGAACCAACTGTAGAATACTGACATCATCTCGGCTACAGTCACTTATTAACACAAATCCATTAAAGTGGTTCACAAAGGTGCGCATTGAGGAGTGTAAAAAGTGGATAGGACAAGTTACTGCAGATTGTCACGGTCTAATTGAGGGCTACCTTAACGATACCGATCAGGATGGTGTAGTAGAATCCGGTGAAGGTACTTATGATACTGCTGCAGACAATGCGTATAACAAGGCAACTATTAAGGGTACCATCTCAACCATGGATAAATCTATTATAGGGTTATGCGTTCGCTATAAAGGTCATGTTGGAGTTTATATTGGTAATGATCAAGTGGTGGAAGCTCGTGGCTTTAACTATGGTGTTTGTATCACTAATCTTAGTGCTAGACCATGGACACATTGGTACGAGCATCTGGAGATTGAATATAAGAAAGCTAAGAGAGTATTGAAGCTTACATCCCCTCGAATGAAAGGTGAAGATGTTAAGGAGCTGCAGCGTCTGATTGGAGTAGATGATGATGGGGTGTATGGTCCAGATACAGACGGAAGAGTACAAGAAATTAAAGTGTTACTTGGTATATAAAATTGGTAAATAAAAAAGATTCCCCCTCAGTATGAGGGGGGACTATTTATTTATAAAAGTAATCAACTATCTCTGGTATTGTTTGATTTATACCTAACATATTTGTGTAAGAATACAATTTATAAAATACCCCGTAAACTGTTATGGAATCTCCTTCTAAAATCCTATTGTCATCTTTCTTATTGTCTAAGCTTACAAATATATACTCATCATCATTGTTTAGTATAACGTCATATGAATGCTCAGTTTCAATAACTTGAAATACTGTACCAGTAAAACCAACACGATCACCCCAATATTTCTTTGGATGCCTTAAAAATTCAGTATAATCTATATTGTTGCAACTATTAATATAAGAAGTTTCAATATCTTGTAATGTTACTATATTTTCGATAAGATCAATACCTATTATTTGTGATCCAAAAGAGGTATCTTTATTTATGTAGACGCAAATTCTAACATTATCTCCATCTTTGATATTCTTTAAATCCTTCATCGTATTGCTATTTGAGTATTCTATAGTAGATTGCTCTCGTATATATCCTTTTTCACTATAAAACCAAGTATAAAAACTTACACGGTTTGCCAATTCATCATGCTCAACATCATCTATAATACAGTCTATAATAACATATTGTTCGTTATAATCAGATGCTACTATTTGATCATAAGATACAACGGAATAATTCTTTCTAAGATAATCCCAAGAATCTTTTGGAGGTTGAGTTGGGGTTGGTGTTGCTGCTTGTTTTGCAACATAAATTGTCGGCGTTATGCTTGGACTTACGGTTAAATCCTTATAATTATTTACGGAATGTCTTTTTGAACACCCAGTTAAAAGAGTGATGATTGACATAATCATTATAATGTACTTTTTCATAATAGCTCCTTAAACATTGTGATCCATAATATGGTATCATTATAATAGCATAGTATATTTTGGAAGACAAATAGAATATATTAAAAAATAGATATATAGCTTGACTAAAACCGAACATATGTTCTATAATGATGATATTAAACTTAGGAGGTATATCGTATGCTGTTCCCAATTATAAAGGTAAAGAGTAAATGTTTCAAAGAAGCTGAGATCGTAGGGACCAATTCTCATCATAAGCTATATGTAGATAAACAAACTGGAGGATTGCATTTTTTAAATATGCAATGTATGGCTGGGACAAAAAGATATGGTAGTAAAGATGCAGATTATTCTTTTTGTGGAAATGAACCAAATGAATATGAAGAAAATATAACAGTTGAATTTGTAACAATAGAAGAATTGATTAGAATTGCAATAGATAACATGAAGGAGCAGACAGAAGCAAAGTTAAAGATGGATGAAATGTTTAATGAATACATAGAAGAACAGAAAAGATGTAAAGAGAAACTGAAGGATGCTATTCCTGATACGAGTGGAATACTTCCGTTTTAGTAAATATAGTCATGAAACACCCCTTAATCGCAAGATTTAGGGGTGTTTTATAGTCTAGAAAGTGCCTGAGTTAATATATTTTATATCATGCGACCAGACCGAATAATTGTAGGTGAGGTTCGAGATGCCTCCAGCATTGATATGCTACAAGCACTAAATACAGGACATAATGGGATGAGTACGGGGCACTCCAATTCTCCTACGGATATGTTATCTCGATTAGAAACTATGGTTTTACTTGGTGCAGATATACCGTTATTGGCGGTAAGAAAACAAATTGCTTCCGCGATAGATATTGTGATTCACCTTGGAAGACTTCGAGACAAGACAAGAAAAGTATTGGAAATTATTGAGGTGTTGGAATGCGTGGATGGGGAAATTGAAGTGAATCCGCTTTTCTTATTTTCGGAAGAAGGGGAGACGAAGGAGGGAAAAGTAATAGGGGAGCTTAAAAAGACAGACAATTCACTGCTTCATGTACAAAAGTTATTACGTGCAGGCTTATCCCTATAAAGGAGGTAGTAGGTTAGTCGATGATTGAAGATTATGATGTTTATCATATGAATAAAAAAGAGTTTCTTCTTTGCCTGTTCAAAGGCTTTCTACTGTGTCTTATCATAAGTTACTTATTTTATCAAAATTTCTTTTTGTGTCTATTTCTATCACCCTACCTATATTTTTTTTATAAAAAGGAGAAAAGAAAAAAAGCAGAAAATCGAAAAGTAAAGTTAAACGCAGAGTTTTTGGATGGCATACATAGTTTATCGGTAGCCTTGGAAGCTGGATATTCAGTGGAGAATGCATTTAAAGTTGCAATCAAAGATTTGGGTTTAATGTATTCGGAGGACGCGCTTATTATGATAGAATTCCAATGTATTGTATCTCAGATTAATCATAATATCCCTATTGAGGATGCCATTGCTGATTTTGCAAAACGAAGTAAGCTAGAAGATGTGGAGTGCTTCTCTGAGGTTTTTAAGACAGCCAAGCGAACAGGCGGAGACCTAGTCGCTATTATTAAAATGACTAGTAAAACAATAGGTGAGAAAGTAGAGATAATGAGAGAGATTGAAACACTGATTACAGCGAAAAAGATGGAAGCTAATATCATGAAGGTGGTGCCATTTGGCATCTTGGGCTATATGTTACTTGGCAGTCCGCAGTTTTTAAAACCGCTTTATCATAATTTGTTTGGAATCCTTTTCATGACAATTATATTAGGTATTTATTTGTTATTAACGAAGTTGGTAGATAAAATTATTGCCATTCGAGTTTAAACAGATTGGAGATACTATGACTTATGCAATTCTATTCGTTCTTGTTCTTATTTTTGTACTCTTCTTATTTTCAAAATCTTACAACAAACAATTCATTGATGGTCTTGATAGTAAGGAACATCCACTAAAGAGACTCTATCCCTTGGTCGGGTTTTGCTGGTTTCAATTAATTCATCGTCCTCAAAAGTCAAATACCAAAGAGACTGCATTCTTATACCAAAAAGGGGCTCTAATGACGTTTGTTCTTCTATTATTTTTAATTATTCTTCTTTTGAATGAACAAAAAGTCCCGAAAGAGGTTTTGCAAGATGGCTATAGAATAGAACGACCAGAGGTAGGAGAAGGTACTAAAACATATCATCTAGGATATGAACTAGGAACAGAGAAAGATGAGCTAACCTTTGAGATAATAGAAAAGCAAGTTAAAAAAGAGTTTCGAAGTAAGATGTTTCATGCAGCAGAAGCTGCTCTAAAAAAGATTATCTTAAATAAGAATAGAGACTTTAATCAAGTAACCACCGATTTAAAATTTCCGAAACAATTTGGTTCCCCAACTCTTAATGTCTCTTATAAAAGCGTAAACCCGGAGTACCTTTCAGAGGATGGAAGTATTAGAAATGAAGGGTTAACTAAGGAGGGGATTTTGGTCAGCGTTAACGTAACAATGCGATATTTTGAGGATATTTATGAGTTTCCCATCAATCTTACCATATTACCTTCGATTGTTCCGGAACTTTCAAAAAAGGAAGTCATGGAAATGGAAGTGAAAAGACGAGAGGAGGAGAATAGAGAAGAAGATACCGTAACACTGCCAACAGAGGTCATGGGTGACTCTGTTTTATGGAGAAGTATTAAAAATAATTCCTCCCTATCCTTATTGCTTATGGGAACCTTGGTCATGGTATGTATTCCATTTTTTATGGAGCAGAAGAAAAGAGAGAGGGAGCAGCAAAAGCAAGAACAACTCTTACTTGATTACCCAGAGATCATGATGAAATATACTCTATTACTAAGTGCAGGTATGACTACCTATGGAGCGTGGGAGCGTATTGTTAAAGATTATAACATACGAAAAGAAAGAGAGTCTGGAGTAGTTGGTGGAAATAAGAAGAAATTATACAAAGGAAATAGTAAGAAAGCCAAACGATTTGCTTATGAAGAGATGATAATAACAAAAAATGAAATCGATCTTGGAGTCTCAGAATCTATTGCTTATGAACGTTTCGGAAGAAGATGTAAGCTTCTTTCTTATCTTAGATTTAGTTCAATTATAGTTCAAAATATGAAAAAAGGGAATAAAGGGATGATACCTATGTTGGAAGCGGAATCTGTGCAAGCCCTTCTTGATCGAAAGGATCAGGCAAAACGTTTAGGGGAGAGGGCTTCAACAAAGATGTTAATACCTATGATGGGGATGTTATGCATCGTAATTGCAATACTGATGGTACCAGCGATGATGTCAATGGGGATGTAAGAAGGTTGATCTACAAGGAAGTAATAACTATATTATAAAGTGCTGATGCACTGGAAACGAGGATTGTATGGGAAGAAGCAAAAGAATGGACCAGAAAAGAATGAAACAGAAAATAATTAGAAATAATCAGGGATTTGGGGTAGTGGAAGTTATCCTAATTATCGTTGTTGTGATAGCACTTATCATAATATTCCAAGAGCAGATAACAAGTATTTTTAATAGGGCGATGGGTGCATTAAAGAATAGTACAGAGAGTTATTTTAATAATATTACTCCAACTCCGTAGGGGGGAATTTGAATGAGGAAGCAAACAGTAAGTGGAGTAATAACCATCTATTTGACCCTAACATTATCTATTATGATAACGTTAATAGTAACAACGATTGAGATGGCTCGTGTAACTGCTGCAAAATCATATAGTAAGCGAGTGTTACAAACAGCGATGGAGTCTACTCTTTGTGATTATTATTTACCATTATTTGAGCGGTATCATGTGTTTGGACTAGATATCGGATACGGGAGTAGTACTGCAGATAGTAGTATATTAGTTGATGAAATTAGAAGGGGTATGGATATTAGCTTCCTACCACTAAACAATGACCCACAATCGAATCTCCTGTTGCATAATAAAAGTTACCTTATATGTAATCCTAAGATAGATACGCTTATGGTAGATAACTTACACTATTTAACGGATTGGGATGGGGAATTTTTTCGAAAGCAGGCAACTTCTTATATGAAGTATCAAGCAACAGCAGAAGGATTAGAGTTTTTACTCGACTCGGTTCATGCGTTAGACAAAACAGAGAAAGCAAACCAGAAGTTTGAAGAAAAGATGAAGGTTGAGCAGGAATTCATGTTAATTGATAAGGATATCTTAAAATTGTTGGAAGTTATTGATGGTATAAAAATTAAAGATAACCAAATCGAGTGCAAGAATGGAAAAGTAAAAACAGTAAATTCATTTGCAAAGAAATTACTTGCTGAGGAACCTTCGATGGATAATACATGGATTAACCATTCTACAATATTTGAATCTGTAAAGGATAACTATATGAATTATCCAAAACAGTTAAATAATTTAAAGACTAGTGCACAGGAAGTGACGAAGCGCTACAAGACTGCATATGATAACGCAGTTAGACAGCGAGAGGAGGATCTTTTAAGTCTCTGTAAGGAAAGAGCAGAGCTTATAAAAGAATCGAAGGACAAACCTTATGATACAAGTGAAATTGATGCAAGAATCACATCATTAGAGCAAGCACCGATTACAATTGATATCTATATTCAGGATAGTCTTATGGAAAGTTGCAATTCTATTAATCAAGATATTGCTAATTTTATTGGTACATTAAAAGAGGTAAATGAGAAAGCAAATCAATCACTTTCACTAGTACAAAAAATAAAAGAGGCGAGATATAATGCACAGGATAGTAAGAATAATTTTCTTGAGGAGTTAAACAAAGCAAAGGAAGAAATAGGAGATGACTTATATGAAGAATTATCAAAAACTTCGGAGGAGATGGAGAGGTATTCAAACCCTCAAGAAAAAGGAATAGGTATAATTAAAGACATTGTGTTAATGGAAGAAACATTAAAACAAAATATAAAAGTATTAGATGAGATAGAAAGATATCCATTGCCCAATATGACCTATACAGAAGAGGGCTATGCGACATGGCTATCTTCGGTTAACCAAATACATAATTCTTTGGATAAGTTTATATTAGAGGGGCTTTTGTTTGATTACAGCGGTGTTAATTTCTCCGAAGAAAAGAATAGTATTTTAAAAAATGCAAAGTCCATGATTTCGGATGGCTTACTAAACTTAGTAATGGAAGACGTAGAGAACATATCAAAGGCCGAAATAAACCAAATAGAATTACCTTCCTTTACAGCAAAGAAATCTAAAGAGAATGGATCACAAGCTGAGAATAATATTAAGAACCTCTTGGACACTGAGGATAGAGAGGATGTAACCACCACTGGGATAGGTAACTATGGAACGGATGCTTTGGGTAATTTCTCGAATAGCTTAGTGGAAGAGTTATTGTTTCAAGCATATGAGAATGAGCACTGTTCTAATTACCTCTCAGAAAACTATAAACCAGGACAGGTTCTACAATATGAGCTTGAGTATTTATTATATGGGAATATGAGCGATAAAGAGAATGTTTCCTCCTTTATCAATCGACTTATCTTAATTCGAACGATTGGCAATATGATTTCTGTATTAACAGATGCAAATAAGGTAAGAGAAGCAAGTGCATTCGCAGCAGCAGTTGTAGGATTTTCTGGATTACCTTTTTTAATAAGCGTAGTAAAGTATGTGATTTTATTTATATGGGCATTGGAACAATCCTTGGTGGAAACGGCAACAATGCTACTTGGTAACAAGGTTCCTATATTTAGTCAGAAAGACGATTTTGTAGTAGAATTTAAAGATTTATTAGCTTTTAATAAAGATACAATCTTTAAAAAGGCAAAAGCATATAAATCAAAAGAAGGCCTCTTAAGTGTAGGGTACAAAGAATATCTTCAGATATCGTTGCTCTTTTCAAATAAGAATAATCAATACTACCGAATGATGGATTTAATACAGGAAAATCTGCGATATGAGTATGAAGATACATTTCGAATACGTAATTGTATTGTAAGTTATCGTGCGGAGGCTAAGATAAGTATGCCTGAACAGTTTTTTTCACTTCCACTAGCCATACACCGTGAGGCTTTGTCCATTAACGGTTATCAATATTTGGCCCAAAGTGCAGTCTCATACTAATTTCCTCCTAAGAGGGTGTGGTGAGGTCTTTGTTTTTTACATATAAAATAAAAAAATCTCTCTCCAAGAGCAATTGCCGATGTCTATCTCATGTAAAAAACAGAGACCTGACCACACCCTGTGGGACTGCTAAAAAAGAATTGCTTTTCTTTATTCATGATTAGAAAAAATTAGCGAAGCGTGCCTTTCCTTGTTTGAAATTAATAGGAGGATAGTTAGTGTTTAGAAAAAGAGAAAAGGGATTACTTACGTTAGAGGCGTCCTTAGCATTACCGATATTTGCATTTGCAGTCTATGCATTAGTTTTTTTCTTTCAAGTCATTTCTGCACAGGATTGCCTTCATTATTATGCAACTAAGATCTCAAGAAATATGTCCTCTTATGGCATGATAACAAATTATGTTATGGATTTTAGTGAAGATGAGGAAAGTGGCACAGAGATAGAGGAAAACTTAAATGATGCTGATGAAACAATCTTTTCTGAGTTATTTGAGTCATCGGACGTTACCAATATACTCACATCGACAACAAGTGGACTTTTGCTTAAAGAATCCATAAAACCATATGTAAAGGATCATCATGCGATTAAGAATTGTATTCAAGGGGGTTATGAAGGAATCTCATTTTCTGGTTCTTCTTTATTTGATGAAGAAGAGTGTATTCAAGTTGTTTTGCAGTATAAGATACAACTTCCGATTTGGAAAGAGATATTGCCTGTATTTCCGGTGGTACAGCGTGTTAGAATTCGTGTGTTTAATGGACATGCAGTACCTTCTTCATTAAAAACTGGAGCGGAAGAAAACGAAGATGGTGAATATGTTTATATCACACCAAATGGCACAGTATATCATACCAATGCAAATTGCTCTCATATTAAGATTAATATTCAATCGGTGGATAGTAAAACGCTTTCTTTCCTTTATAATTCCTACCATAATGCTTATCGGGCATGTGAACTATGTTTTGATAAAGCCTCATCACTTCCAAGTACCGTCTATATCACATACTCAGGAGACTGCTATCATAGCAACCGTGGATGCTCTGGAATAAAGCGGACTGTTATGAGGGTACTTTTATCAGAGGTAGGTGAAAGAAGCGAGTGCGGTAGATGTAAGGCATATCGCAAGGAGTAAGTATGAATACATGTACGATTAATGTTAGAAGCTAGTGCAAATGCTGTCCGTGATGCAAACCTTAGAGTTAAAAAAATAGGCAAGGGAATGGGGGAATAGTAGAAGATGTTTTTTATGATAGATTTCGGTAAGCTTAGCTTATTTGATATTTTTCAATACAGTGGAATACTCTGGATTGGAGTGCTGCTCTTTATCTTAGGAGTTCAGGATATAAAACAAAAGGAAATCTCTTGTTGGTGGCTTATTAGTATAGTTCCACTTATTATAAGTGAACTTATCATTCCTTCTGAGATAACCTTGATGGAAAGAGTTTTTGGAGGGCTTCTTGGTCTTTTCTTTGTTATTGTTAGTAAGGTTACAAAGGGGCAGATTGGGATAGGAGATGGCTATGTTTTATGTGCGATTGGAGTGATACTTGGCATTAGTAAATCTACTATTCTTATAAGTTATGCATTTTTACTAACATCAGTAGTCTCTATCGTACTACTTGTATTTTTTCGGTGGAATCGAAAGAAAACAATTCCGTTTGTGCCATTTTTATTTTTTGGTTACCTTGGTTGTATACTAATAAAATAAGTGCTGTAGTGCAATTAGAGTGTTGAATAGATGGGTATAAATTCAAGGATAGTTTATAGAGTATCAATATAGTAGGATTCTCTTTCGCTCATTTAATATAGGTGGAGCAGCCCATAACGAGGAGCAAGGAATGAAAAAAAGAGCTTTTTTTACTGTGGAGGCAGCGTTTGTCTTACCACTTGTATTTTATACAATTTTATTTCTCTTAAATTATTGTCTCTATAGTCACGACAGAACAAAATTACAAGTAGTTGGTGAGGAGGCAGCTTTAACTGCAGTTTCTCTTATCTCCTATCAAATTGATATGGACTGGCCAGTGTTAAGAGAAGAAGATTATTTATCCAATGGAATTCTCTATCCTTTTGCGATTGGAAGAGAAAAGGATGAGAGAAAAGTATTAAGCTATGTAAAAGAAACATTAACCAAAGGATATTTCGTATGTGAGATCAGAGAGTTACAAATTAATACTACCTTATCTAAAATTAGAATAACTGGTAAGTTAGAAGCGGTTTTTCCTAGTGCAAAGTTTTTTGGAATTTTAAAAAAGGATGGTTTTACAGTACCATTTTGCTTTGAGGAAACTGTATTTTCAAGGGAAGAAAAGACACGACTACTAGATGTATCGATACAACTGGGGAAAAATGTAAAAGGTGTAGACAAAGCAATTCAAAAACTGAAGGAGCTTGTTGAAAAAATCAAATAAAGTGAGTTCTGATTATTAAGGAGTAATAACTTTAGAGTTTAGTTTTATTTAAAAAGTGGATTATATTTAGAAGATAGAGGGGGTGGACAAACGTGGGGAAAGAGGATATCTGTTCGGAATGGAAAAGGGATATGTATCATAATTATTTGATTATCAATGGAAGGGGAGAGGAGAGGACGTTATTTCAGGAAAAGATGCTGGAATATAATAGAATTGAAGGAGTACTTTCTTTTCAGATTTATACCGTTGATAATCATAAACAATTTCATTATGAGGTGACGGGATACCAAGCAATTTCTTGTATATCGGAAAAGGTTCCTCTAAAATTAAGTCAGATAACAATGCTCCTTAATTATTTGCTGGAGGTTTTGAAAGATGCAAAATCGTATCTTTTAGATACTATGGACTTTGTGCTGTTACCAGAATATACGTTTATTCATTTACCAGATTATAAATTGGGACTCTGCTATTATCCAGGGTATCATGTTCCACTACAGGAACAGTTGGTAGCATTTTTAGAATTTTTAATGGGAAGTGTAGATTATCAGGATAAAGAAGCGGTACTTTTCGTATACTCACTTTATATGAAGAGTAAGGAAGATAATATCACGATACAAGAACTTAAGTCCTTTTTGGAGCAACAAACAGACAAAGATAGAACAACTATTCTACCCGATGGAAATAATTTTATTAAACCAAGTGAAACTCAAAAATTGAAAGAACCGCAAAATTATAGAGAATCATATCAAATAAAAGATTCAAAGCAGCTATCTAATTATTGTGAAGGTAATGATGTAAATCCAATAAAGAAGTATAAGGGGGTCTCACTGAAGTTACTACAAAAAGGGCAATTGCAACAAAGAGTTACGTCATTATTAATTAATGCAAAAGATAAAATACATGGAAAAGATAATGAATTAAAACTTCAGAAGAATAATGAAGCTACTAAAAGTGAACTATATAATTATAATAAAAATAATGAAATGCGTAGTGACAATAGTAAGAAGTACAACGAAAGTGGCAAAGTTTTAAAAAACATCCATAGTGATAGTATAAAAAAAGAGGCTATGAGGGAATCAAATAAGCAATCTCAATACCCCTTTATAAAAGAGAAAATGGATCAGGAAGAAGAAATCCAATATTATCCTTTGAATTGTTATGTTTTATTAGGATTATTAGTTGCCCTATGTATCGGAATCTTCCTATACGTGTATCAAAAAGGATTTTTATTTCAACCTTTAAATAAAAAGATAAATGGTATAAAGTTTATATCAATACTTTCGGTCATGGGTATCGTATTAGGTTATGGGTATCTGAAATTATTTTCGAAGGAAAGAAAACATTACCGTATCGTTACTAGGACTACATATCAGACTCTTGAAAAGGAGGATTTTTTACCAAACTTAATATCAACAGAGAGTGATTTTTTGGAAGAAAACAGTGGAGTAATAAATTATAAGATAGAGAATAGTGTGGACCTCAATATTTATACAAATTCTACATTGTCAAATGGTGAATCACCTATGATTTCTAGAGAAAGCTATCTTCCTAGTTTAAGTATTGAAGATTCCTACGATGAGGAGGAGTGTACTACAATACTTTCTAGCCATAACAAAGAATATGATACCTTTATCCCTTTAGAACCAATGAAATATAGCAGCATAGACATAAAAGAATATCCATTCTTTATTGGGACAGCGAAAAATAATCTTGGATATAGTTTAACCAATACGGTGATTAGTAGATATCATGCAAAACTAGATAAGGAGGATAATAGTTTTATATTAACAGATCTTGATTCTACGAATGGGACATTTGTGAATGGAAGGAAATTAACCGCTAACGAGAATTTTGAGATTAAACAAGGAGATACGGTTTCCTTTGCAAACATAAGTTTTATCTTTACGAATTTAAATAAGTACAGTATAGAGTAAGTTATAATGGCGATCTCATACTTTTTTGGATAAGTTTACTTGCCCAAATAAATCAACTGTTATATAATATTGATAATTAGGTAATAACTTATATAGACAAGGAGGTGTTGTAGCGGTCCTTTGAACAAAGGAATCAAAGGGCCGTACAGCACCCTTTTGGATTTTCGGGAGATTGATTGCCAGACAACAGATAACGGATAAAGTGAAGATATAATTTTTGAGTTGGACAATTGCATAGAGATTATGCAGATACAATCTGTCCAAACGCGAAAAGCGTAGGCAAGAATGGAGGTATGTATGGATAAGTACATTATGGCACTTGATCAGGGAACAACAAGTTCAAGATGTATTCTATTTAATCGCAGAGGTGAGCTATGTAGCGTAGCTCAGAAGGAATTTACGCAGGTTTATCCTAGGGCAGGTTGGGTAGAACATAAACCCATGGATATCTGGTCATCTCAGATCAGTGTGGCAGCAGAGGCTATGGCGGCAATTGGAGCAAAATCGGAAAATATCGATTCGATTGGAATTACAAATCAGAGGGAAACAACCATTGTATGGGATAAGAATACAGGAGAACCTGTATATAACGCAATTGTGTGGCAGTGTCATCGTACCGCGAATATGATTGAGCAATTAAAAAAAGATGGTTTTGATTCCGTGATAAGAAAAAAGACGGGACTTATTCCGGATGCCTATTTTTCCGCTACCAAGATAAAATGGATTCTCGATAATGTGGATGGTGTGAGAGAAAGAGCAGAAGCAGGAAACATACTTTTCGGTACGGTTGATACCTGGCTTATATGGAATTTAACAAAGGGTAGAAAACACGTAACAGATTATACCAATGCATCACGGACGATGCTCTTTGATATCCATAAACTTTGTTGGGATGAAGAAATCTTAAACTATTTTAAGATACCAAAGAGTATGCTTCCTACAGTACAGGCATCAAGTAGTATCTTTGGTCATACAGAAGGAGGTCTTCTTGGGGGTGAGATTCTGATTGCTGGTGCTGCGGGAGATCAACAAGCAGCTTTATTTGGACAGTGTTGTTTTGAACCGGGAGAAGTGAAGAATACGTATGGTACAGGTTGTTTTCTTTTAATGAATACTGGAGATAATGCGATTGAATCACAGAATGGATTACTAACAACGATAGCTGCAGGAGAAGAAGGACATATAGAGTATGCATTAGAAGGTAGCGTATTTGTAGCTGGTGCAGCAATTCAATGGTTAAGAGATGAACAACGAATGATTAAGAATGCAATTCAATCAGAAGAATATGCAAAAGAGGTAGAGGATACCAATGGTGTTTATGTAGTACCAGCATTTACCGGTCTTGGTGCTCCTTACTGGAATCCATATGCAAGAGGGACTATCGTAGGTATCACGCGAGGGTTTAGTAAAGAGCATATGATTCGGGCAACCTTAGAATCACTCGCTTATCAAACAGTAGATGTTCTACATGCAATGGAGCAGGATTCCAATATTTCCTTAAAGAGTTTTAAAGTAGATGGTGGTGCTTGTGCAAATAATTTTCTAATGCAATTTCAAGCAGATATATTAGATACCCTAGTATATCGTCCTCAATGCATTGAGACGACTGCACTGGGAGCTGCTTATCTTGCAGGACTTGCTACTGGATATTTTAAGGATAGAAATGAAATAAAAGATAATTGGACACTTGGAGGAACCTTCTTTTCTCAGATGGGAGAACAAAGACGAAAGGAACTTTTAAAGGGTTGGAAACGAGCTGTTCGCTGCGCGCTTGCTTGGGCAGAGGATGAAGAGTAAAGGAGCTAAAGATTGGAGTTATATCAAAAAATATTAAATTATTTTTTAGTTAAGGGATGCCAAAAGTTACAGGTTAATGCATCTGGTATGGATGTATTCTATCAAACAAATCTAGAACACTGCTGTGTATATTGGGTGATAGAATTATATAATGGGACCGAAATGACTAACGATCAGTATCAAAATATCGAACGTCAAATTAAAAATGCTTTTTTCAGTAGAGGTTATCAAAAAGTTACAATACATGCAATTCTTTGTACTAAGAATAAGGACGCAGCAATGAAAATTTGTAGGACATATGAAAACGCTTGTATTATAGATATGCTTCAGTTTCGTCTGATGCTTTTTGAGGGCCAAGTTAGTGATGAGAGTGGAATATTCCGTGGGCTAGATCAATTAATTTCAGAATACAAAAGAGGTCAAGGGGCGTATCAACAAGGCTATGGTTATTCTCAATCAAGAGCATCTTCTTATCAAAAAAAGAATGGAATATTTTCTAGGATAGGTATCGTTACACTAATTATAATAGTAATAAACGCAGCAATATTTTTGTATACGGATTTATCTGGGAATTATAATAAGATTGTTTCCAAGGGTTGTATATTTTGGCCATTGATAAAATTCGAAAATGAGTATTATCGTCTTTTAACTTATCAGTTTTTACATGCGAATATAAGTCATTTGGCAAATAACATGCTTATTCTAGGGATTATGGGATCAACTTTAGAGCGACATGTCGGTAAGGTTAAGTATCTGCTAATTTACTTTCTGTCTGGAATTGTTGCAGGGATTGCCTCTATGAGTTATAATATGGAGAAAGGCTTACTTAGTAATAGTATAGGCGCCTCAGGAGCAGTATTTGGCGTTATAGGTGCAATCGCTTTGATTGTAATAGTGAACAAAGGAAGACTAGAGACGATTGGTACTAGGCAGATTATCATATTTATAGCACTCAGTCTATATGGAGGATTTACAAGTCAGGGTGTTGATAATGCTGCTCATGTGGGAGGTCTGCTTGCGGGCTTCTTTATTGCTATGCTTGTGTACCGAAAGAAGAGGGGGCGCATTCGTGAAGATTAATATCTATTATGGTGGAAGAGGATTAATCGAAGATCCAACAATCTGCGTGATGAATAAAATGACGGAAGTTTTAGAGGAACTTCGCGTTGAAGTAACAAGATATAATCTATATGAGCAAAAAAATAGTATCAGTATGCTTCCAAATACATTAAAAGAGGCGGACGGAATTATACTTGCAGTAAATGTGGAATGGATGGGAATCGGCGGATATATGCAGCAGTTTTTAGATGCTTGCTGGCTATATGGTGATAAGCAGAAGATACAAAAGCTTAGTATGTTCCCAGTTGTTACAGCAAATACTTACGGAGAACGAGAGGCTGAACTTCATTTAAAGAGGTCATGGGAGGTTCTTGGAGGAACATCACTTGATGGTATAATAGCTTATGTAGAGAATCCAATTGATTTTGAAGTGAATACTTCCTATGCAGGGATCTTTGAACGGAAAGCGGAATCATTGTATCGTTTTATTAATCAAAAGTCGGTTACATTTTCAAGTAGTAGCCATGCAGTCATGAAAAATACTTTAGCAACAACTCCGATTGAATTAACACCTCAGGAGAGCGAACAGTTATCAATGTATGTATCAGATGATACTTATGTAAAAAAACAAAAAGAAGATATTGAAGAGCTGGCACAGATGTTTCGTGGCATGCTAGAAAACAGTGGTATAGATAAGAATCAAGAGTTTATTAAAAACTTTAAAGATAATTTTAAGCCACAGGAAGAGAATTTTAAGGCTACATTTTCTATTACAATGACAGATACGGATAAGACGCTATTTCTTGAAGTAGCGGGGAATCAGCTAAAGTGTAGCTATGGAGATAAGATAGAGGCAGATGTTATAGCAAAGACAACCAGAGAGATGATCAATCGATTGGTGAATGGAAGAACAACTTTCCAGGGCGCATTTATGTCAGGGGAACTGACTGCCAAGGGAGATTTTAAGATTCTTAGAAAATTTGATCAGATATTTCATTTTTCGGTGTTATCGTAAAGAACGAGAGGAAGAATATGTTTCGTTTATGGGCTAAGATGATAAAGGACAATCATTTGCTTCGGGATATGGTGGTAGAAGACGATTCTACGAAACGTACCAGAACAAAAAAGATTTTTCATGCGTTAGATGAGGTTTGTCATGAATTTGACTTATCAAAGCCATTGTGGCTTGAAGTAACAATCAAAGATTTTAAAAAGCATGATAAAACTAGATTTTATCAAGATAATTTTATAGAACAGATCGAATTTGATTACTTAGAAATTCATGTAATTGAAGAAGATTAGAGTGAATTAGAAATTAAAGGTAACTATCACTTGTAAAAGAGATTGCATTAAGATACTTTGCGGAGAGTGTACTTAAGCAAGACAGACAAGGGAAAAGTATTTTAGGGTAACAATGTAATATATGGGAGAGGAAATGTAGATGAGTAAACTTTGTCAAAAGCCTTTTAAGATGTTCGTTGTGGGGACCATGATACTTTCTTTGACTGCATGTAATGAGACGCAGGATGGTACGAAGGTTGAAGTGAAATCTAACTATGTAGTAAAAGAGGTTATTACATCTGGAAAGACAGAAGAAAATGAAAGTTATCAAGCGAGTGATGAAATAACGAACGAGGAGCCAAAAAGTTCTGATAATACTTTCAGTGGGTCAGGCATGGATGTTGAATTATTCGAAAGCTCGTTGGATGATTTAGGAAGTGTATTAAAACCAGAAAGCAGTGAGGTAGTCGACATGGATACCGTGAAGGCAATTAACAGTATGCCTGCTAAATCAACCGTTAAGGTATACACAGCAAATGCAGCAACATTAGCAGAATGCTTCTATGCCGAAGATATCAGTCCGGCATTGTTTGATCGTATGGAGAATAAATCCTTTAGTGAGGGAAGCACAATTTCGATAGACACCTTAAGCTATGTAAGGGTATTGCATTTTGGTTATGATGGTGAAATACACATTGGAGAATTAGTAGTAAATAAGTTAATCGAAGAAGATATTATAGAAATATTCAAAGAATTATTTGATGCAAGATATCCGATCGAGCAGATGGTATTAATTGATGAGTTTGATGCAGATGATAATAAGAGTATGGCTGCAAATAATACGTCAAGTTTTAACTATCGCATGGTGGAAGGTACAACGACTCTATCAAAGCATGCCTATGGATTGGCAATTGATATCAATCCGAAATATAATCCTTATGTGCGTACAATTAATGGGGAAACCGTAATAGTTCCCGATAACGGAGTGGAGTATGCGGATAGAACATTAGAGAATGAGTATTATATTAGGAAAGATGATGTTTGCCAGAAAGCATTTGCAAAAAGAGGGTTTACTTGGGGTGGTGACTGGCAGTCCTCCAAGGATTATCAGCATTTTCAGAAGGTATTTCAATAGCATTGCGAAGATACTTTCTCTCATGTTATAATGGGCATTACGAAGGTAAGGCTATATTGCGTAAGTAATAGTATAGTACGTAAGTAATGATACAGTGCATAACACATTTTAATGTGGGTGCATCGTAGAGTGCGGATAATGGAGCAATAGGAAGGATACGGTGTCGCTATGTCATACATGGCATTATATAGAAAATTCCGACCGGATACATTTGAGGATGTAAAAGGTCAGGATCATATTGTTACAACAATGAAAAATCAAATTAAGGCGAGACGTATCGGGCATGCATACTTGCTTTGTGGTACTCGTGGTACTGGTAAGACAACAGTAGCGAAAATACTTGCAAAAACAGTGAACTGTGAACATCCGGTGGACGGAAATCCATGCAATGAATGTGCAATGTGTAAAGCGATACAATCGCAAAGCTCGATGAATGTTATAGAAATCGATGCTGCCTCTAATAATGGCGTGGATAATATCAGGGAGATTGTTGAGGAAGTAAAGTACTCTCCAACCGAAGGAAATTATAAGGTATATATTATAGATGAGGTTCATATGCTTTCAGCGGGAGCATTTAATGCACTTTTAAAAACATTGGAAGAACCACCATCTTATGTAATATTTATACTAGCTACTACAGAAGTACACAAGATACCGATTACTATATTATCACGCTGTCAGCGCTATGATTTTCGAAGAATTACCATAGACGAAATTGCAAAACGATTGAGGGAGCTTATCGATAAAGAAGGTATTGAAGCAGAAGAGAAGGCTTTAAGATATGTTGCAAGAGCGGCAGATGGTTCGTTACGAGATGCACTAAGCCTTTTAGATCAATGCATAGCCTTCTACTTTGGTCAGACTTTGACTTATGATAATGTATTAAATGCATTGGGAACCGTAGATATTGAGGTTTTTGCACGGCTCTTGCGTTTCATTCGAAAAGGAAGTGTTACTGATTGTGTAGCTATCTTAGAAGAATTAATTGTTCAAGGAAGAGAGCTTACGCAATTTACAATAGACTTTACCTGGTATTTAAGAAATTTGCTTTTGGCAAAGACCTCAGAAGATATGGAAGATATTCTTGAGATGTCAAGTGACCAATTGCAGCTATTAAAGCAGGAAGCACAAAGTAGTGATACAGAACTATTAATACGTTTTATCCGTATTTTTTCAGAATTATCAAATCAAGTGAAGTACGCAACACAAAAGAGGGTTATGATTGAGGTTACTCTGGTAAAGCTATGTAAGCCAGAGATGGAAACAGATTATGACTCATTAATCCATCGGATACAGGTACTTGAGAAACGTTTGGAGCAAGGTGTTTTTGTAACTTCTAAAGAGGAAAAAGAAGGTACGGGACCTGCTGCGGAAACGATTAAGAAGGATGTTGTAATAACCCAGTTACCCAAAGCGGTGAGTGCTGATTTACAAGAAGTTGCAAAGAATTGGAATTCCATTCTTAGAAGTTTGCCTCCGTTGGTACGAACAGTACTGATTAGTGCGCGTGTTGTACCTGGAGAAGGAAGTACGATAATCCTGGTATTTGAAAAAGAAGTTGATGAAGGTGTGATTAACCAAGAATCTCATCTTGCAGAAATTAAAACAGCAATCGCAGATACCATTGGAAAAGAAGTCTTAGTTCAAACTAAGGTGATAAAGGATGGAGAGGCCTTAGAAGCTTATCCTGATTTAACGAAAATAATAAAAAAGGTTCCGATTGAATATGTCGATTAACCGAAAAGTTGGAAGGAGAAATGAATATGGCAAAGCGTGGTGGATTTCCAGGTGGTAATATGCCTGGTAACATGAATAATCTGATGAAGCAGGCACAGAGAATGCAAAAACAGATGGAAGAGAAGACAAAAGAGATGGAAGAAAAACAGTGGGAGGCAACTGCTGGTGGTGGAGCTGTTACTGTAACCGTTTCTGGTAAGAAAGAAGTGTTATCCGTTAAGTTGTCAAAAGAAGTAGTTGATCCAGATGACATTGAGATGTTAGAGGACTTAATTGTAGCTGCTACAAATGAAGCTCTACGTAAGATGGAAGAGGAGTCTGCAACTGCCATGAACTCCATCGCAGGGGGCTTAGGAAACTTCGGAGGTTTAGGCGGTTTATTCTAATCACAAGGAATAAATTAGTCACTTTATTATAAGACAAAAAGATATCTTTTATCAGTATGAGTTATTTATGATTGAGAATACTGTTGAAAGATATCTTTTTGTTTTGGTACTTGTAGCATGAATGGAAATAATGGTATGATAAGGGTGATAAACGAGTTAAGGATAAATAAGGTGTCATACGATTGTATTGCATAGGTTAATGAATCGCTTTAAAGAGTAAATAAAATTTAGAGTGTTATATATAGCAAAATATTTATAGAGAAAATATATTTTAGAATATAGGTGGAAACGTGAATTATTATAGTACACAGATTAGCAAGTTAATTGAAGAGCTTGGCAGGTTACCTGGTGTTGGTGCAAAATCGGCACAGAGACTTGCATTTCATATTATCAATATGCCAAAGGATCAGGTGGAACACCTTGCTAGTACGATGCTAGAAGCAAGGAGTAACGTGAAATATTGTAAAATATGCCAGACCTTAACAGATAAAGAGGTTTGTCCGATATGCTCTAGTGATAAGAGAGATCAAAAGGTCATTATGGTGGTAGAAAATACGAGAGATTTAGCCGCTTATGAAAAGACCGGAAAATTCGATGGGGTCTATCATGTATTACATGGTGCTATTTCTCCGATGTTAGGAATCGGACCGCAGGATATTAAATTAAAGGAATTAATGTTACGTCTTCAAGGAGATGTAGATGAAGTAATAATAGCTACGAATTCGAGTCTTGAGGGGGAAGCCACAGCGATGTATATTAGTAAATTAATTAAGCCAGCAGGTATTAAAGTGAGTCGTATCGCAAGCGGTGTACCAGTAGGCGGTGACCTCGAATACATTGATGAAGTAACATTACTTCGTGCGCTTGATGGAAGAATTCAGTTATAGATTGAAAATTTAATCAAAGTAAAAAAAGGAGCGTGTCCCTTGACACGAAATAATAAACAGTAGGAGGTTTCCTATGGAGCGTAAAAACGTATTATCGGGTGGTATTGAAGCTCTTTATACGATCAAAGAGAACTTACTTGAGCTAGAGGGGTATAAAGAGAGTAGTAAAGACTGGGCATTTAAAGAAGAGCAAGCGGAAGAACAGTTTGAAGAACGCCAGAAAGCAATTACAGATGAAGTTGGAGTTATCTTAAAAAAGAGACGTCAGGAAGTAGAAGCCTCTTTTGAAGAACAAATGAATGAGACCAAGACTCGCCTTAAAAAGGTAAAAACCAAAAAGGAAAAGCAGCTTGGTAAGAAAGTATCAGAAAGAATTGAAGAGGAAACTGCTGACTTAACAAAAGAAGGCGTTCGTCTAGAACAGGAACTAAAGGCAGTTTTCCAGAAAAACCATATTTCCAGAGTATTTAACCGTAAGTGGTTTCATGCCGTGTTTATGCCTTGTTCTCTAAGAGATATAGGAACTCTTTTCATTACTGTACTTATTTTATTTTTAGCACTTCCTGTAGGTATCTATAAGTTTTTATTACCAGCCAAAACCTTATATCTAATTCTTGATTACTTTGTAACGATACTTGTTTTTGGTGGCCTCTATATCCTCATCAATAAGAAAATTAAAGAAAATCATGCGGAAGCAATTATTGATATGAAGGCAATTCGCCAAAAGATGGCTAAGAATAATAAAAAGATTAGAGCGATGGCAAAGGAAATCAGAAAAGACAAAGATGATAGTATCTATGGGTTGGACGATATCAAAGAAGAAATCAGGACATTAGAAGATGAACTTAACAACCTAATGGAAGAGAAAAAGAATGCATTAGTAGAATTTGAAGCAACAACCAAAGCAGCTGTTATAGAAGAAATTAAGTCTCGTTATGAAGAGGAGATGAAAGGACTTCAAAATAAGGTAAAAGAAGCCCACGAGGAACAAAGAAAAGCTGCGGAAAAAGTAAAAGAGTTTTCTTTGGAAATCACCAATCGTTATGAGACCTATTTAGGGAAAGATATGCTAACCAAAGCAACCATTGACCGCCTTATAGAAATTATGCAAGAACAAAAGGCAACGACTATAACAGAGTCACTTAGTATTTATCGTGCTGAGGTAAATAAACCTATGGAATAGCGCAAAAGAAGAAAGTATAGTATTCCTTTATTCATAACACAGATGTAAAATTTTATAGACATTCAATAAATAGCTCCCTCTGGGTAAATCATAAATAAAGTGATTTACTAAAGGGAGCTATTTTTATGGATTGGATTTTTCCATGAGACGGCTTCTCATAAGATACATACAATGAGTAATGCCTTGGCAGATATAATCAACCAGAGTCATAACCGTACCAAGACGAGTAGTTTGTAAAAGCATTTGGTCAAAGAGACCTGAGAGATTAACAATACCAGTTACGAATAAATCTCCGACATAAGGTAAGTCCTTATCTACTCCGGCTCCAGGCTTTAAAGGGCCTTCCCCTAAAGTATAATATCCTACATGTGAGGCTTTCCCTAAAGAGGCATCAATCGCAATGATAAATGGGTTATTATTCTCAGCATAAATGCGAGTAACAGTTTCTTTTAAGTTTTTGGCATGAACCGGATCTTCTAGGGTACCATAAACTACATAATTCTTGGCAGGAAGATGAGAAAGCTTGTAACCAAGAAGTGGACCAAGACAATCACCTGTTGCACGGTCTGACCCAATGCATAGAAATACAATGGTTTTATTCTTATAACTGTTTATTTCTAAAAGATCCAGCAGAGTATTTCCAAAGTCGTATGGAGAATAACGTTCTTTAGAGTCAAAATAAAAAATTTTCTTGTTTTTCTCTACAAATTGCTTCAAATAGGAAATCCACCTTTCACTAGGGTATTTTTTCTTCATAGACTAATAAAAACAATGAAGAGCAACTTTTGTTGCGATCAAATTTGTTGCGAGCAATAAAAGTTGCTTGTCTCTTTACAGAGTATTTCCGTAAGGTAGATTCATAGACATAGAATCGTAATACTAAAAACTTGGTTTTATGACAAATAAAAGAAAAAAATATTCAGAAAAAGAAGAATAGTAAAAAAATAATAATAACACTGCAAAAAGAACTGGAATAAAACAGATAAAAAAGCCAAACTTGCATATGTAAACCGACAAAAACAGCAAATCCACTGTGGTAGGATTTTAATATTAGTAATCATATTTCTCGTTTGAGAAAAGAAGAACGGACATGGATTTATTGTGGAAGGGCGGATTCGTATGAATGATACAAAGCTTAGTTATAAAAGCAATCAGACGGCAGCTACATCGGAGAAAACAACTTCAAAAATAAAAATCCCGAAGAATGTAAGGCAGATTGGAAAAATTGGTGATCAATTAAAGATTTATATGGAGGATTATGTAAAGACCTATACAAGACAACTTGCGGAGAGTGACTATGCAAGTCGTTGTATGGCAATCTTAGTAGGTGAATACCGTCACGAAGAAGAAGACAGAAACGTCTTCATCTATGGTGCTATCCTTGTGGAAAACTGCTTGGAGGATGGAAGAATCGTTTTAAAAGAGGATTCTTGGGCCCATATTTATGAGAAGATAAAGCTGTATTTTTCAGAGGCTGAAATTGTTGGATGGTATTATGGCGGGACAGGCTTTGGAACAGAAGAAATAAACTTACTACGAGAAGTACATATTGATAATTTTGCTGGCAGAGATAAGCTACTGCTTACTTATGATGTCCTGGAAAAAGAAGATAATTTCTATTTATACGATGGATATGGCCTGAAACAACAACCAGGATACTATATTTATTATGAAAAAAATTTAGAAATGCAAAATTATATGGTGGATCACAAAAAGATAAAGAATGAGGAACTAGAGGTAAGTGATCGTGCAATGAAGGAGATAAGAACCATTCTAAAGGAAAAGAAACCACCTGTGGAGGCAGAGAAAGAACAGCGAACGATGTTACGCCTCGGATATGCGGCAGGTGGATTAATGACTGTGGTTGCACTGGTAGTTGGAATTACGGTTATGAATAATACAGAAAAAATGAAGCAGATTGAGCAAACTGTAAACTCAATTTCTAAGAATATATTTGATAAGGATAACAATAAAGGCAATACTGATAAGGGTATAGCAGCGATAACACCTATTCATGAACAAGATCCAGAGGATGAAACAAAAGTAGATACATCAAAAGGGAAGGATGATGCTGTTGAAACATCTGGTAATAAAACTACACCTATGCCAACGAAAGGAACAGATGAATTGACAAAGACACCTACACTCACCCCAACCTTAGCACCAACGGAAAGTCCGACACAAACCCCAACGGTTACTCTAGCGCCAACGCAGACACCAACTCCGACGCAAGAGGCAAATAAACCAACAAGTAATATTGATGTTTCAAAGCTAAAAATATATCGAGTAAAGAGTGGAGATACATTAGCAAGTATCTGTATGCGCCTATACGGAGATTACAAAATGCAATCCACAATTAAAGAATTGAATCAGCTGGTGGATGAGAATGTAATCTTTGAAGGGCAGGAACTATTAATACCATAATCAAAATTTAGCTTGGCATAGAGTTTACTTTATTTACTCTAGGTCAAGCTTTTTTTAAGAAATATAGTGCCAAGAAATGAAAAATAAGGTATAATCGAATCAAAATGGTGATGTGATAACGCATTGCTGATGATAAATGCATAAGAAAGATAGGCAGAGAAGGAAAATGGTAAAACTAAAACGAAGCCTCAGGGCAGATGAATTAAAAATAAAAAAGAAAAAAAAGCGTAAATTAATCCTTGTCCTTGGTGCTATAGGTATCTTTATCCTCATCGGGATAGCGATTATATTACATAGACAAACCACAGTATACACCTCTTATAAGGTAACCGGATCAACAGAGTTATCCAATGTAAAAGAAAGTAACTTTATCAAATATAAAAATGGAGTTTTAAAATATAACCGAGATGGTGCAGAGGCAATAGGTGCAGATGGAACAGTATTGTGGAACGTCTCTTATAGTATGAAGAAACCAATTGCCGATGTAGAGGGTAGCTACGCTGCGATTGCTGATATGGGAAGTTATGACCTCTATATCATAAATGGTTCTGGAACAACGAATGTACTCACTACGACAGAGCCTATTGTAGAAGTGAAAATTGCTTCACAGGGAGTAACAGCCGTGTTAACGGGAAATGGTACTGCAGATTACATCTATTTTTATGATATGGATAGTGTAAATGGGAAGGAAGCAATTTTAGATGTAAAAACCTATGTAGCAACGGATGGATTTCCAATCGGCATCGGATTGTCAGAGAATGGTAAGAAGCTAGTCACTTCTTATTTGGCGGTCGATGATGATAATGATGGTGTTGTTAGCAAAGTTACATTTCATAATTTTGGAGAGTTTGGTAAGAATCAAGTTGATAATTTGGTTGGATCTTATTCAGATTACCGGGGTGAGGTAATACCGAAAGTCGAGTTTATAACCAATGAACTTGTAGTTGCATTTCGAGATACTGGAATTACACTTTATTCCATAAAAGAAGTGCCACGTGAAATAATGAGAGAAACCTACACAGAGAAAATACACAGCATCTGTTACAATGATATGTATATAGGAATAGTTCTAGACGGTACAATTAATACGCAGGCGAGGAAAGTAATACTATATGACCTTGCTGGGAAAAAGGTGTTAGAAAAAGAGGTGAACTTTAGCTTCCAAAAAGTCACCTTAATAGAAAATGAAATTATTTTCTATAGTAATACCGAATGTAATATTATGAATATTGATGGTAGTATGAAATTTCATTCACAATTCCATACAAATGTAACAAGCCTTTATCAAGCGAGTGGTGCGAATGAATATCTTTTAGTTACGGATGTAGGGATAGACAAAATACAATTAATTAAGTCGGAGGAGTAAGAGAATGAATGCGTTAGTGTTAATCGTTGTGGGGATTCTAATCCTGAATGCATATTTAGGTATGAGAGCAGGGTTTATTAAGACAGTTTTTTCGATTTTTTCGATGGTAATTGCTCTTGTTTTTACATTAATCTTAAGCCCTTATCTTAGTAAAAGTCTACAGCAGAATGAAAAATTGGTGACATATTTGTCAGAAAAATCAGCAGAGGTTTTAAAGCTTGATGAAATCGATGAAAAAATTAACCAGACGGTAGAAGATAGTGTGATTAATAAGTTACCATTGCCAGAGTCATTAAAAAATACCTTACAAAAAAACAATAATTTAGATACGTATGATGTTCTTGGAGTTAAGGACTTTAAAGGCTATGTTAGCCATGCTGTTGCAAGCATCGTAATCAACGCAATCTCGTTTGTTATAATGTTTGTTGTGCTAATTATTTTACTTCGTATACTAAGCGCAGTACTTAATATTATTAGTAAATTACCGATACTTCACCAAATCAATAAATTAGCTGGTTTGCTTTCAGGTGGTATCCATGGACTCATTATCGTATGGCTTTTATTTATTCTACTGACAATCTTTAGTGGAACAAAGCTTGGACGAGAGTGCTTTACCATGATGAATGAAAGTGTATTCCTAAGTGCACTCTATGATAATAACTTAATTATGAAATTTGTAATGAATTTATCTGGTATACTAGGTTGAATCGCTTGAAAAAATAAGTAAATATCAAACTACAACTTGAAATTGCAAGAAAGGTGGAGTATACTTGCTTTGTAAGCACTTACATCTTTAAAGCAAACGTAAGAAGCATGGACTACTTATAAAGTAGGAAGAAATGTACAGTTGAACTATTTGCTTAGTTACTGTCCTAATAAATTACAAATAAAGGAGTATAGAAAATGAACGAAGTATTAAAGCGTTTTGAGCAATTAGGAATTATTCCAGTTGTTAAAATTGATGATGCTAAGGATGCAGCACCTTTAGCAAAGGCTCTTTGTGAGGGAGGTCTTCCAGTAGCAGAAGTAACATTCCGTACTGCAGCTGCAGAAGAAGCAATCCGTAACATGGTAGAGGCTTGTCCAGATATGTTCGTTGGTGCTGGTACTGTTCTTACTACAGAGCAGGTTGACCGCGCAATCGCAGCAGGTTGTAAATTCATCGTTAGCCCTGGTTTAAATCCTAAAATTGTAAAATATTGTACTGAAAAGGGTATTCCAATTACTCCAGGTACATCTAGCCCAACTGATATCGAGCAGGCAATTGAGCTTGGTTTAGAGGCTGTTAAGTTCTTCCCAGCTGAGGCATCTGGTGGTCTTGCAAAGATTAAGGCTATGGCTGCTCCATATGTGAATATGAGATTTATGCCAACAGGTGGTATTAATGAAAAGAACCTTACTTCTTATCTTGATTTCCCTAAGATTTTAGCTTGTGGTGGAAGCTGGATGGTAAGCGATGCATTAATTAACGCTGGTAAGTTTGATGAAATCAAGAAACTTACAAGAGAAGCTGTTAACACAATGTTAGGTTTCGAATTAAAGCATGTTGGAATCAACGCTACAAGTGAAGAAGAAGCTGATGGTGTAGCTACTTCCTTTGAGAAGCTATTCGGATTTGCTAAAAACGTAGGAAGCAGTTCCGTATTTGCTGGAAGTGCAATTGAAGTTATGAAGACTCCATATCTTGGAGCTCATGGTCACATTGCTATTCAGACAAATTATATTGAGCGTGCTATTTTCCATATGGAGCTTCAGGGCTTTGAATTTGATATGGATACAGCTAAATATAAAGATGGCAAGATGGTAGCAGTTTACTTAAAGGGTGAACTTGGCGGATTTGCTGTACATTTACTTCAGAAAAAGTAAAAACACAATTGAAATTTAATTAGTAAGCTTGAGTTTTAATAGGAGTCTAAGACTCTATTAATATCAGATTACTTATGAATATAGTTTTAGAACACCTTGCAAGATAGGCACATAAAGTGCAATCTAGCAAGGTGTTTTTAATTCATGTCAAGGAAAATTTCGAGAAGCGTGCTTTTTCTTATTCGTGTCAAGGAAAATTTCGAGAAGCGTGCTTTTTCTTATTCGTGTCAAGGAAAAGTTCGCGAAGTGTGCTTTTTCCTATGTATGATAAGAAAGAGCTTGAGTAGCATATGTTTAGATTTTGATTATTATTTTAAAGATTGCTTACTAATCATGAAAAATAAGTGATGAGATATTGCATTTTTTGAGAAAAAATCTTTTGATATTAAAAAGATTAAGAAGTTGCATTACCTATTAGGGTGGATAATTACTGTATGATTGGAGCAACAATACAATTTTAGTATCATACAGATAGATATAATGAGAAGATATACTTTATATAAAAACGTAAATTAAAAAGATTATTTCCTAAATTTTTATAAAGTTCCTTGTATTCTAATGGGGTTGTATTATACTATAATAACATGGACGAAGGAGGAGAATCGATGAAGAGACTTCAAAAATTATTTGTTACTATTGGTGTAATGTTTGCCATCATGCTTACTCAAATAGTACCTGTATCTGCTGCGCAAACATTAACGTTTGATGATTTGTATATGACGTTAGAAATTTCCGATGATTTAATTGTATTAACACCAGATACCCCAAAAAACGATGGTCGTTGGGCAGAAGCTGGTATTATTCAGGTTGATACAAAATTAAAAGAATTTAAAGACATGGGTGTGAAAGCTATGTTCTACGAGAAAAAAAGCAACACATCCGTTACTATGATGGTAAAAGACTCTTCGAAAACTAGAGAGATAGTGAACTTAATCAACATGACAGAAGCAGAGCTTCAAGAGTATTTTGATACTTTGGTAGGAAAAGAGTCAGAAACTTACGAATCTACTGTAGAGAAGTATATGCACAAGCAAACCCCTTTCTTTAGATTACAAATACAATCAAAAGATGAAGTGAGTCCAGTCAGCGAAGTAATATATGGTACCATAATGAATGGGAAAAGTTTTGCATTTGATATCTATAAAGAGGGAAGTTACATACAAGATGAGGAAGAGGGATTAGCGAGAGCTTTGGTAGATAAGGTTTCTTTTACAAAGATTCTAGATGCATCTGAGATTGTACAGGAAACAGAAATCGGAATGAAGGATTTTATCGGGCCGATTCTATTTATATTAATTATTATTGTTATTA
>ERZ791922.121-NODE-121-length-69224-cov-2.955934_pt1 | contig 69224 bp, 61 predicted proteins | sample MGYA00510134_ERZ791922 | MGnify/ENA primary metagenome ERZ791922 (study PRJEB30046, sample SAMN00792101) | human gut metagenome | study: EMG produced TPA metagenomics assembly of the A metagenome-wide association study of gut microbiota in type 2... | reverse complement strand
CAACCGGAGTGCTGGCACATATTGCGTTGCAGGTGACTTTAAATATTGCGGTAGTGACGAATCTGATTCCGACAACCGGAATTACACTTCCGTTTATCAGTTACGGTGGAACCTCAATTGTATTTTTGATGACGGAGATGGGAATTGCATTGGGGGTTTCCAGAAAGATCAAGCTTCAGGGAGAAAATTGAAAAAGTACTTTTCAGATAGAAGAAAGTGTGGTATAGTCTTATGTAGTATTTAAAACTATATGACTTAGATGCGCATGACGCGAATTGGAGTCTGGGAGGAAGTTCAATGGATTATAAGATTATTGTTGACAGTTGTGGCGAATTAACAGAAGAGATGAAGAACAGCGGGGTGTTTGAATCTGCGGCATTAAGTATAGAAGTGGGAGGAGAACATATCGTAGATGATAATACATTTGATCAAAGCTCGTTTTTGATGAAAGTTGCGGCAGCATCAACCTGTCCGAAGTCTTCCTGCCCATCACCGGAAGAATATATGAAGAAGTATCGTTGTGATGCCGACAGGATTTATGTAGTGACTTTATCTGCAGAATTGAGTGGTTCTTATAATAGTGCAGAATTAGGAAAGAACTTGTATCTGGAAGAGTATGGGGAAAAACAGATTCATGTATTTAATTCAAAGTCAGCTTCTGTAGGTGAGACCTTGATTGCTTTGAAAATTGATGAGTGTGAAAAAGCCGGCATGGAATATGAGGAGATTATCCGGACGGTAGATGCATATATAGAAGGGCAAAATACGTATTTTGTTTTGGAAAATCTGGATACCTTGCGGAAGAACGGTCGTTTGACGGGGATTAAATCATTAGTAGCAGGAGCTTTAAATATTAAACCAGTTATGGGAGCCACTCTGGAAGGAACAATCTGTCAGCTGGGGCAGGCACGTGGAATGAAGAAGGCGCTTGCAAAAATTGTGGATTGTGTAGTGTCTGGAAGTGAAAATACTGAGAAGAAGATTCTGGCAATATCTCACTGTAATTGTAGGGAACGGGCGCTGGAGGTTCAGCGTATGTTATTGGAACGCATGGAAGTAAAGTCTGGTATTATTTTAGATACAGCAGGAATTAGCAGTATGTATGCAAATGATGGTGGAATTATTATTGTGATTTAAAAGAAAATATGATATAATTTTTGGGTCAGACAGAAGAAGCCTGAAAGTATAATACGACATGAAGGAGTAGGAACCATGAGTCAGGAAAAGGTAGATCGTTATAAAAAAGAAAAAGCCACCAGAAAGCAGACGATGAGAAAACAGCGGATTATGAATGTTGTTCGGAAGTGTGTCTTAACTGTTGCTGCTCTGGCATTGGTAGGTTGGCTGGGATATTCAGCGTATGATACACATACTGCGAATCAGGAAAGAGAGTCTGTGAGTGTGAATTATGATGCTCTGAATACCTACATGGAGAATCTTGCAGAGTAATCACCGATTATTGATTATCGGAATTTAAAATAGTTGAATATAGAAGTGTCGGAATAAGAAGATGATGTGTTGTTTGCATGTTATCTTCTTTTTTTATTGAAAAAATGAAAAAACACTTGCAAAAGGGGGAGAGGGTGGCATATAATGGAGACAAGTGGTAGGAAGTGGTGAATTGTGGAATAAAGTGGAGAGAATGTGGAGGCCACTTTAGTAAAAGGAGTTCTAAATGTTACTGGGAGAGTTTAATCACAGCATTGATGAAAAAGGCCGTTTGATTATTCCAGCCAAGTTGCGTGACGATCTGGGAGACAGTTTCGTGATATGTAACGGACTGGAGGGGTGCCTTTTTGTCTATTCTCAGGAAGAATGGAACAAGTTTGTCGCAGAACTGGAAACCTTACCACGTATGAATAAGGATGCCAGAATCTTCAAAAGATATTTCTTTGGAAGTGCATCAGAAGGTACATTTGATAAACAGGGGAGAGTGAATGTACCGGCGTCACTTAGAAAAGCCGCCCATCTTGAAAAGGACGTTGTCCTTGTGGGAGTTCAGGATCGTGTGGAAATTTGGGACAAAGCGCTTTGGGAAGAGAGAAGTGTCGTAAGCGAAGAAGATTTGGATGCGATTGCAGAACGTATGGAGGCAATCGGAATCCGTATCTGACAGAACGAAAAACAAAAGCAGCATAATTTGGGAGTATAACTGCTGTTGGTGGAGGAAGAATATGGCATTTAAACACACATCAGTATTATTAGAAGAAACAGTAGATGGTCTGGCTATTAAGCCGGACGGGATTTATGTAGACGCCACACTTGGAGGCGGAGGTCATTCTTATCAGGTGTGTACCCGTTTGGGGGACACAGGGAGACTGATTGGAATTGATCAGGATGCGGCGGCAATTGAGGCTGCCGGAAAACGATTGGAGTGTTTCGGGGAGAAAGTTACAATTATTCGTAGTAATTATTGTAATATGAAACAGAAACTCCATGAAATAGGGGTTGAGAAAGTCGATGGGATCATTCTTGATTTGGGCGTATCCTCTTATCAATTAGATACGGCAGACCGGGGATTCTCTTATCGATCAGATGCACCTTTAGATATGAGAATGGATCAAAGACAGCAGACAACAGCAAGAGATATTGTGAACACGTATAGTGAGACAGAGTTGTATCGGGTAATTCGGGACTACGGGGAAGATAAATTTGCAAAAAATATTGCAAAACATATTGTGATGGAACGAACAAAGAATCCGATTGAAACAACAGGACAATTGAATGAAGTAATACGGCGTGCAATACCAATGAAGTTTCAAAAAACTGGGGGACACCCATCAAAGAGAACGTTTCAGGCAATTCGGATTGAGTTGAACCGTGAATTGGAGGTGCTTCGGGAGTCTTTAGATGAGATGATCGAGATGCTGAATCCGGGTGGAAGAATTTGTATCATTACATTTCATTCGCTGGAGGACAGAATTGTAAAGAGTGCGTTCCGAAAGAACGAGAATCCTTGTACCTGTCCAAGCCACTTTCCAGTCTGTGTCTGTGGAAATGTATCAAAAGGAAACGTAATTACAAAAAAACCAATTCTTCCTGGGGAGGCGGAGTTGGAAGGAAACAGCCGTTCTAAGAGCGCAAAACTCAGAATATTTGAACGGTGTTAGTTACAGCGTATAGGGCCTGGGAAACCTTATACGGAACAGAGGAGTATATAAAATAGATTTATCAGGACCGGGAGAGCCTGATGAAGCAGAAAGGGGCAGAACTATGGCAGCAACAAGAAGAAATACAGGATATAGAACAGCGGGACATACAAGAGCATACTCTGTACCTGGCAGACAGTCAGGGCGTGGGCAGATGTATGTGTATGGAAGTGCTGTGGAAAAACAACAGGTTCTGCCGCGAAGAATGCCGGAATCAAGACCGGTACATGAAACTAGGACAAGCCGTCAGGTGCGTAGAAACCGCAATCGTGCATTGAGTATTAATCCGGCATATGCTGGATTTTTGGCAGTTGCAGCAGTGATTGCAGTGCTGGTATGCGTATGTTATCTTCGCCTTCAATCAGATATTGTTAGCAGATCAGAAAATATTACTGCACTGCAGGAAGAATTAGCTGCGGTAACAGAGGCAAATGATACTGCGATGCATGCGGCTGAGGATTCACTGAATCTGGAGGAAGTGCGTGCAAAGGCTGTTAATGAATTGGGAATGGTGTATTTTGCACAGGGAAATATTGTAGAATATGATGCACCGGTAAAAGAGTCCGTTAAACAGTATAGTGATATACCGGAGAATGGAGTGCTGGCAAAGTCACATGAAGCGGACGATTAAGGATTGAGTTATGGCTAGAAGAAAAAGAAATCGATATGAATTTTTAACAAAAAAATTTCCGAAGAGGATGCAAAAAAAGCTGGTAATGCTGTTTATGGCAATCATACTGGCTTTTGTTGTTTTGGTGGGAAGAATTACTTATATTAATGCTTCAAAAGGAAGTAAGTATACCAAAATTGTATTGAATCAGCAGGCCTATGATAGCAGAAAGCTTCCTTTTAAGCGAGGGGATATTGTAGATCGGAATGGTACCAAAATGGCAACCAGTGAACGGGTTTATAATGTTATTCTGGATGTGTATGTGATGCTTTCTGATGAGAAAAATGTGGAGCCGACGATTCAAGTGCTGAAGGATTGCTTTGGTGTAGAGGAAGAAAAAGTAAGAGAAGTAATCAAGGAATATCCAGATAGCCGGTATCAGATTTTGAAAAAGGAAATTACGTATGCCACCAAAAAGAAATTTGATGAAATCGAGAAGGATACAAAGACATATCCAAATGTTAAGGGCATTTGGCTGGAAGAGGATTACAAGCGTACATATCCATACAACTCGCTGGCAAGTGATGTGGTGGGATTTTCCGTTTCCGGAAATGTGGGGGCGGTAGGAATTGAAAGTGCATATAATGATATTCTCAATGGTACGGATGGTCGGGAATATGGATATTTTGCAGATGATGCATCGTTAGAGAGGACAGTCAAAGCAGCAAAAAATGGAAATACGGTTGTTTCGACCATTGATGTGACATTACAAAGTATCGTAGAACAATGCATCCTGGAGTTCAATGAAGCTCACAGAGGAGAAACTCGTGAGGATGAACCCGGAAGTAAAAATACAGCAGTTATCATCATGGATCCGAATACCGGAGAGATTCTTGCAGAAGCATCCTACCCTAACTTCGATTTGAATAATCCCAGAGATTTATCTTCTGTCTATACAGAGAAACAATGGAGTGCTATGACAGAAGAAGAACAGCTTGAGGTGATGAATGGGCTGTGGCGGAACTTTTGTGTCAGTGATGCATTTGAACCGGGTTCAACTATGAAACCGTTCACTGTTGCTGCTGGATTGGAAACAGGCACATTGAGCGGTGAAGAAACGTACTACTGCGATGGAACAAAACATGTAGGAGACAGTGATATTGCCTGTCATTTAAGGACGGGACACGGAACCGTATCAGTACAGGATTCAATTGCGTATTCTTGCAATGTTGGATTAATGGATATTGCAGAGGCTATCGGAATTGAAAATTTTGTTCGTTATCAGCATATTTTTGGATTTGGAGAGTATACAGGAATTGATTTGCCCGGAGAAGGTGCAACAGAGGCGCTGTTATATACAACAGATACAATGCATGAGGTAGAATTGGCAACCTGTTCTTTTGGCCAAGGATTTAATGTAACAATGACGCAGATGGCGGCGGGATTCTGTTCGCTGATTAATGGTGGTTATTATTATGAACCGCATGCGGTGAAACAGATTAAGGATGAAGACGGAAAGGTAATTGAAACAAAAGATCCGGTGCTTCTTCGAAAAACAATTTCAGAAGAAACATCTAACCAGTTGAAAACATATTTAAAAGCGACGATGGAATATGGAACTGGTAAATCGGCCGCAGTAGAAGGATATGATATTGGAGCGAAAACGGGAACAGCGGAAAAACTTCCTCGAGGAAATGGAAATCATGTGCTTTCTTATATCGGATATGCACCGCAGGAGAATCCCGAAGTATTGGTTTATGTTGTAATTGATGAGCCGAATGTGCCAGATCAGGCAACGAGCAGATACGTATTGGAGTTGTCTCAAAAAATCATGTCACAGGCATTTCCATATTTGAATATTTCGACAATCGATGGCTATGTTCCTTCAGGTACAATGCCGGTACCGCAGAGTGCAGAAAACCAAGAACCGGAAGATTATGTAGATTTTAGTGTGGATTATGAAGATTCTTATGAGAATTATGACGGTTCTTATATTGATGACAACTATAATCCGGATCTGGATGACTGGGCGAATAGTACAGAATAATGAGAAAAAGATTCATAACCTTACAGAAGATATAATATGTTATAAAAATATCTTTTGTAAGGTTTTTCTATGAAGAATAAGACATATAATAAGAAAAAGATGCTGGTCGTATTCGGCGCGGCAGTTGTTATTATTTTGGCACTTTTGGGGCGTCTTGTCTATTTAATGGTGTTTGATGCAGAGTATTATCAAAAACGTGCAGAGGCGCTGCATGAACGGGAGCGGGAAATCAAAGCGGCCCGGGGAGAGATTGTGGATAGAAACGGAGTTGTGTTGGCTACAAATAAAACAGTCTGCACGATTTCGGTGATTCACAGTCAGATTGAAGATCCGGAAAAGGTGATTCGGATTCTGGCGGAGGAATTGGAACTGCCGGAGGAAACTGTACGGAAACGTGTGGAAAAAGTGTCTTCAATGGAGAAAGTGAAGACGAATGTGGAAAAGGAAATCGGAGATAAAATCCGAAACTATAACCTTGCAGGAGTAAAGGTGGATGAGGATTTTAAACGCTATTATCCCTATGGAGAACTAGCATCGAAGGTTTTGGGATTTACAGGCGGAGATAATCAGGGGATTATTGGTCTGGAGGTGAAATATGAGGACGTTCTAAAGGGAACCAACGGAACAATTCTGACGATTACTGATGCCAGGGGAATCGAACTTGAAGGAATTGCAGAAAATCGGATCGAACCGGTTGCGGGAAATACTTTGAAAGTAAGCCTTGATTATAATATTCAATCTTTTTGTGAACAGGCGGCGGAAAAAGTGATGGAAGAAAAACAGGCAGAGGCGGTTTCGGTATTGCTGATGAATCCACAAAATGGGGAAATCCTGGCGATGGTCAACGTGCCGGAATTTGATTTGAATGCCCCTTTTGAACTTCCGGCAGAAGAGGGCGGACAAGAGTCGGTCTCAGATGAAAAGAAACAGAAGCTGCTGAACCAGATGTGGAGAAATCGCTGCATTAATGACACTTATGAACCAGGATCGACTTTTAAAATCATTACTTCTGCGGCGTGTTTAGAAGAAGGGGTGGTTCATTTGGAAGATACATTTTCTTGTCCTGGGTATCGAATTGTTGAAGATAGGAAGATCCGGTGCCATAAAGTGGGAGGACATGGAAGTGAAACTTTTGTGCAGGGAATTCAAAATTCATGTAATCCGGTGTTTATGGATATCGGACTGCGTCTGGGGGCAGAACGATTTTATGATTATTTTTCGCAATTTGGGCTGCTTAATCTGACGAATGTAGATTTGCCAGGGGAGGCTGGAACGATTATGCATCGAAAAGAGGACATTGGTCTGGTGGAATTGGCTACGATGACCTTTGGACAGTCGTTTCAAATTACACCGATTCAGATGCTTACAACAGTCAGTTCAATTATCAATGGAGGCCGGCGTGTTACGCCCCATCTAGGTGTAGAGATGTTAGATAAAAAAGGAAATACGCTGGAAACATATTCGTATAAAGAGGGGAAAGACGTGGTGTCCGAAGAAACTTCAGAGACTATGCGCATGCTTTTGGAAAGTGTTGTTTCAGAGGGATCTGGAAAAAATGCGTATATTGAGGGGTATCGGATTGGCGGAAAAACAGCGACTTCACAGACACTTCCGCGTAGCGCCAACCGGTATATAGCTTCGTTTATTGGCTTTGCACCTGCAGATCAGCCACAGGTGATTGGAATGGTGATTATACATGATCCACAAGGTGTCTATTATGGAGGAACGATTGCAGCACCGGTTTTAAAAGATATTTATGATAATGTGCTTCCGTATCTTGGGATTGAAAAAGAAGAAATGATGCGGTATACTTAATAAGTTAACAAAAGAATGAAGAGGTGGATCTATGGCAAATCATGTAGTTATTCCGGTTTTGATATCATTTGTATTGAGTGTAATTATGGGACCTGTTGTTATCCCGTTTTTGAGAAAGTTAAAGATGGGGCAGACGGAGAGAGAAGAAGGCGTAAAATCTCATCTGAAAAAGGCAGGAACGCCAACGATGGGCGGTGTTATGATTTTAGGAAGTGTTATTATAACATCTTTGTTTTATGTAAAAGACTATCCTAAGATTATTCCGGTTTTGTTTTTAACAGTTGGATTTGGTCTGATTGGATTTTTAGATGATTATCTGAAAGTTGTAATGAAACGTTCCGATGGTCTCTTCCCGATGCAGAAAATGGCGCTGCAGATTGTAGTTACAGCTGTTTTCGCATTTTATGTTGTAAAAGTGGCGAAAGTACCGCTTACGATGCTGATTCCGTTTTCCGATGGAAAATACTGGGACATTGGAATCTTTGCAATTCCGGTTCTTTTTGTTGCGGTATTGGGGACGGTCAACGGAACGAATTTTACCGACGGTCTGGATGGTCTGGCATCCAGCGTTACTGTTTTGGTGGCAACGTTCTTTACTGTAGTGGCAGTAGGAACAAAGAGTGGAATTGAACCGATTACGTGTGCGGTTGTCGGAGCTTTGATGGGATTTTTATTGTTCAATGTATATCCGGCAAGTGTATTTATGGGTGATACGGGCTCGCTTGCGCTGGGCGGATTTGTAGCGGGTACCGCATATATGATGCAGATGCCATTGTTTATTATTATTGTAGGAATGATTTATCTTGTTGAAGTTGTGTCTGTCATCATTCAGGTTACTTATTTTAAAAAGACCGGAGGAAAGCGGTTCTTTAAAATGGCGCCGATTCATCATCATTTTGAATTATGCGGATGGTCAGAAACAAGAGTTGTTGCGGTATTTTCTATTATCACAGCGATTTTATGTCTGATCGCATTGATGGGGGTATAATTACGATGGATATAAAAGGAAAACAGGTGCTGGTTTTCGGTTCGGGAATCAGCGGTGTGGCAGCAAGCCGTCTTTTAATGAAGGAAGGGGCAGATGTCGTTTTATATGATGGCAATCAGAATCTGGATGCTGAGAAGATCAGCGCGGATATCCGGAGTGAAATACAGGAGGATGCAGGTGATTGCGGCAGTGTACAGGTGATTCTTGGAGAACTTCCTGAAACTGTTATGGACAGGTTATCTCTGGTTGTAATGAGTCCCGGTGTTCCGACAGACTTGCCGGTTGTGGAAAAGATGCGGACAAAGCTGATCCCGATCTGGGGAGAGATTGAACTGGCGTATGTATATGGAAAAGGGGATGTACTTGCTATTACAGGTACCAATGGGAAGACAACGACCACTGCGCTTCTCGGCGAGATCATGAAGGCATACCGGGAACATACCTATGTGGTTGGCAATATCGGAAATCCTTATACAAGCGTTGCTTTGACAATGCCGGAAGATTCGGTGACAGTAGCCGAAATGAGCAGTTTTCAGCTGGAGACAGTACACACATTTGCACCAAAGGTCAGTGCAATTTTAAATATTACACCGGATCATTTGAATCGCCATCATACAATGGAGGCATACATTGATGCGAAAAAAAATATTGCAAAGAACCAGACAGCAGAAGATACGTGTGTGTTGAATTATGAAGATGAAGTAACGCGCCGATTTGGAGAAAATATCGCTGCACAGGTTCTATATTTCAGCAGCCAGCGTAAACTGGAAAGAGGGATTTATCTGGAAGATGGCAATCTCATTTATCATGTGGATGAAGAGCCGGTTGTTGTATGCAATGTAAAAGAATTAAAGCTATTGGGGCTGCATAATTATGAAAATGTAATGGCGGCAGTTGCGATGGCGGCAGCATATGGAGTGCCGATGGACAGCATCCGAAAAACAATCTGTGAATTCCAAGGTGTGGAACATCGAATTGAATTCGTAGCAGAGAAGAATGGGGTTGCATATTACAATGATTCCAAAGGTACCAATCCGGATGCGGCAATCAAAGGAATTCAGGCGATGAATCGTCCTACATTATTGATTGGCGGAGGTTATGATAAGGATTCTTCTTACGGGGAATGGATAGATGCTTTTGACGGCAAGGTGAAGAAACTGGTTCTGATCGGTGCCACGAGAGAAAAAATTGCGGCAGAAGCCAAAGAACATGGATTTGATGCCTGTGTATTTGCAGATACATTTGAAGAGGCAGTACAGATTTGTGTTGAAAACGCAAAGCCGGGAGATGCAGTTCTGCTTTCGCCGGCATGCGCAAGTTGGGGAATGTTTAAAAATTATGAAGAACGCGGAGATAAATTCAAAGAACTTGTAAATCAATTGTAAGGAGTGTATTTGAATTGGAGCGTCCGGCAAGAAAATTACATTATGATTATACAATGTTGATCGTTGTACTGCTGCTTGTAGTGATTGGTCTGGTTTTGCTGTACAGTACAAGTGCGTATAATGGTCAGATAAAGTTCCGGGACCCTTATTATTATCTGAAAAAGCAAGGGTTTGCAACAGCGCTTGGAATTTGTGGGATGCTGCTGGTGGCAGGCATTGATTATCATAAGTGGGTGCCGTTTGCCAATCTGGGATATCTGTCAGCGCTTTTGTTGTCGGTAGCAGTTATGGTTGTAGGAGATGAATACAATGGGTCCAAAAGATGGCTGTCTTTGGGCCCTGTTTCTTTTCAGCCTTCAGAGTTTGCAAAAGTAGCGGTTATACTGTTTCTGGCTTGCTTAATTACGAAAAATGCAAAAAAAATGGGAAAATTTTCTACGATGGTGAAAGTGATGATACCGGTATTTCCAATTGTAGGATTAGTGGGAGCCAGTAATCTGAGCACTGCGATCATCATATTGGGAATTGCTGCGGTTCTGATTTTTGTTTCCAGTCCGAAATATGCGCAGTTTATCTGGATGGGAATTGCCGCAGTAGGATTTTTGGCGATTTTTCTTGCTCTGGAGAGTTATCGTCTGGAGCGTCTTGCTATCTGGCGGCATCCGGAGAACTATGAAAAGGGATATCAAACGCTGCAGGGGTTGTATGCCATTGGTTCCGGAGGCTTGTTTGGAAGAGGCTTGGGAGAAAGTGTGCAGAAACTGGGATTTCTTCCGGAAGCGCAGAATGACATGATTTTTTCGATTATCTGTGAAGAACTTGGACTTGTGGGAGCCGGGATTATTGTATTGCTATTTCTTGTTTTGATCTGGCGTTTTTTTGTGATTGCAACGCAGGCAAAGGATTTGCTGGGAGCCTTGATCGCTTCGGGGGCAATGGCACATATGATGATCCAGGTGATTTTGAATATAGCAGTAGTGACAAATTCGATTCCGAATACCGGAATTACACTGCCCTTTATCAGTTATGGAGGAACTTCTGTTTTATTTCTTCTATTAGAAATGGGGCTTGTGTTAAGTGTATCAAATCTGGTAAAATGAGCTAAGTGGAGGAGGACGCATAGATGGCACGAAAGAGGAAAAGAAGAAAACGTAGGATCCGCTGGAAAGTTATTTTGGGACTGTTGGGAGCGGTTACGCTTCTTGTACTCATAGGATATTTGGTAGTTATTTTATTTGAAACAAAGAAGATTAATGTAACAGGAACACAGTATTCTTCGGAACAGGCAGTAAAAGAATGGGTTCAGTCAGATCGGTATTCTTCCAATACATTATATATACTGTGGAAATATAACAAAAAGGACACAGAGCAGCTGCCGGCGATTGAACGGACGAAGGTCGAAATGGATTCCCCATGGGAAGTGACTGTGCAGGTAACGGAAAAAATCTTTAGTGGCAGAATGGATTATGAAGGCGGTTTTTTGTATTTTGATGAGAGTGGAGTCGCATCGCTGCAGAGTACAGAGGTAATTGAGGGCGTTCCGTATATCGAGGAAATGGCACTGACGTCTGATAAGATTCAATTTGGAAAAGTGCTTCCTGCCGCAGATCAGGATGTGTTTGATAAGATTTGTTCAGTGAATGCGTTAATGCAGAAATATAAGCTTACGCCAGAGAAGATCAATTGTGAGAATGGAAGTTTGACACTTCACTTTGCTGGGGTGCGTGTACAGATCGGAATGGGAGAATATGAGGAAAAGATGGCGCAGGCAGTTCCGGTTTTGAAAAAGCTGGAGGAATTGTATCCGGGAAAGACAGGGGTGCTGCATTTAGAGAATTCTGTTTCGTCAGATTCTTCGATTCGGTTTGTGCCGGATGCAGAGGAACCAGCAGAATGATAGGGGAGGAAAGCTGGTAAAATGTGTAAAGATGCAGAATTGAATAAAAAAACAGGAAAATACACAAAAATCTATTGATTATTTGCAAAAAAGACTTTATTATATACTTATTGGAGTGTATCATTAGTATCATTCAATATAAAAGGGATGTATAAAAATTAATTAATAAGATGACAAAGGAGGAAATACTCTTGTTAGAAATTAAAACCAACGAATCAGAAGCAGCTGCAAGAATAATAGTTATTGGAGTCGGTGGAGGCGGTAACAACGCGGTAAACCGAATGATTGATGAGCAGATTGCAGGTGTAGAATTTATCGCAATTAATACAGATAAGCAGGCGTTACAGCTGTGTAAGGCACCGACACTGATGCAGATCGGTGAAAAACTTACAAAGGGACTGGGTGCCGGAGCTCAGCCGGAAGTAGGAGAAAAGGCTGCTGAAGAAAGTGCAGAAGAGATTTCTGCCGCAATCAAAGGCGCAGACATGGTATTTGTTACTTGTGGTATGGGCGGTGGTACCGGTACAGGTGCAACTCCGGTAGTAGCACGAATCGCAAAAGAAATGGGTGCATTGACAGTTGGTGTTGTAACAAAACCGTTCCGTTTTGAATCCAGAACACGTATGCAGAATGCACTTGCAGGTATTGACAAGTTAAAAGAAAATGTAGATACATTGATTGTAATTCCGAATGATAAGTTGTTGGAAGTTGTGGATCGAAGAACAACAATGCCGGAGGCTTTGAAAAAGGCAGACGAAGTACTGCAGCAAGGTATCCAGGGTATTACAGATTTGATCAACGTACCATCTTTGATCAACCTGGACTTCGCAGATGTTCAGACTGTTATGAAGGACAAAGGAATTGCACATATTGGTATTGGTGAAGGACGTGGCGATGATAAGGCTCTGGAAGCTGTAAAACAGGCTGTAGCAAGTCCGTTGCTTGAGACAACCATTCAGGGTGCATCTCATGTTATTATCAATGTATCCGGTGATATTACACTTATGGATGCATCTGATGCAGCAGAGTATGTTCAGGAACTTGCAGGCGAAAATGCAAATATTATTTTTGGTGCTACATATGATGACAATAAGTCTGATGAAGCAACCATTACAGTTATTGCAACAGGTCTGCATAATGTAGGTGGAAGTTCTTCAAAGTTGAAAGCAAGATTGGAAGGTCAGCAGAAGGTAGGATCTATTCTTCCATCCGGAGATATGGTGAGCAGAAGTGCTGATTTGGAGAGCAGAACAGCAGGAAGAACAGCTGCGACAAGAACAACAGGCGGTACAATCCCTACACTGCAGCAGCCGAGAACTCCATCCGGAACAGTAAAAGAGCAATCAATTAAGATTCCGGATTTCTTTAAAAAATAAATAAAGTGATGACCGACAGGATTTTCCTGTCGGTTTTTTGGCTCTAAGTCAATAGTTGGGGTGGGATTTAAAAAATCCCGCTCCATTGTTGCGTTTGAAGGCATTTTGGTGTTGTTATGTAAAAATATCTGTTTTATTGCATGGCAAATAAACCTTCAAGTGCCAGTCTGTTAAAATTAATTGGTTACAAGAAAAATACGAGTTCTGAGCCGTTGGAAATTTCTGATTCCATATGATGTTCGTTTCAGGACTTTTATTTTATTATTGAATCCTTCGGTTGGACCATTTGTGATATGTGCATATTTAAAAGCATTTAGGATTTCCTTAGACCATGTGCGATAGGTTTTAGCAACCTTTTCAAATTCACTTAATCCAGAGGATTCGGCCATTTTAATCCAATCGAAGAAGTCTTTTCGTTGTTTGGAATACTTAGTATTTTGACAAAGTTCATAAAATTTTTCTTTTAGATAATGAGCTTTTCGTAAGTCGTCGTTGTATAGCAGCATCAGATCACAGGCTGCCTTATTCTCGTCTTTGAGTTTATTATATCTGCTTAAGATCAGTGTTCTGCTTCGTTTATAGTATTTCCTCAGTTGAGCAGGCATTGTTTTTTGTAATCTCTTTCGTACGCCTTCAATAGCCCAAGTGGTTTGCCTAATGAAATGGTATTTGTCAATAATGACTTTCGCATTTGGAAAGTAAGTATATGCCAGTTCTATGTAGGGTTTCCACATATCACAAACAAAATGTTTTACCCGATACCTTTCATCTTTGGGAATAGAAGAAAAGTAAGATACTAAATGACTATATTGCCTGTCCGGAAGAATGTCTAGAACCTTATGTTTTACTGGATCAACTAAAATACATTGGAATTTACCGGTAGAAGCATTTCCACGGAATTCATCAATGGAGATGGCCGTAGAAAACTTTCTTCTGGAGTAAGAAATCGTATCTAAAACTCTTCCAACGGTAGAGGTAGAAACATTGGTCTGTCTTGCCGTTTCCTTGATGCTTTGAGAGTTATGCAGGGAAGAGGCAATAAAAGCAGTCAATCTTGTAGTTCTCTGGAAGTATCGTGGAAGGAAAGAATAGGTTTCGTAGAATTTTTTCCCGCACATGCAAACGTACCGCCTTTTTCGCAGAACAAGATAACAATGCTTCAACTGGAAAGGTAAATCCTTGATCGTTTGATAACGGTAATCATGAATACGCTTTGTTGTGGAACCGCAGCAAGGACAAACCTGTTCATGAGGCTTGGTTTCAAGATAAATTTTCACAAAAGTATCAGCGTGCTGAATTTTTTTAATAATTACATCTTCAATATCTAAAAGTTTGTTGGTATAATGATTATGCATTATATATGTACCTCCTAGTGATTTGTTTGCAGACTGGCACTGGGAGGTTTTTCTTTTTATTATAAATCAAAAATGTTGGGATAGATGATTTATTTAAAATCATCCACCCCAACATTTATTTTAGAGCCGGTTTTTTCATATGCATGTCTTTCTTTTTATTTTGTGTCGAAACATCTTGTGTATTTCTCGTCAGTATCTGACAAAGTTTCAAGAGAAAATCTAATATAATAAGTCCTGTCGTAAGGAGAGGAATGCGATGCATTATGAAGTGTACATAGACGTATTGTTTTTGACAAATTTAATGATGGATTTTTTGCTGCTGCTGACAGTGCGGCAGCTTTTAAACTGTCATGTGAGTGTAAGAAGAGTTTTTGCGGGGAGCGCTGTGGGTGCTGTTTTTACTTGCTTGCTGCTGGTGCTGCCGGTTCCAAAGTATCTTACCTTGGTACTTGGATTTGCGGGAGTTAGTGGGGTTATGGTAAAAATCGGTCTGGCAGTGAAAGGGTGGAAACAATTTGGAAAAGCAGTTGTTCTTTTGTACGTATCTGCAATTTTGGGCGGAGGAATTCTGCAGATTTTTCGTTCCTATATGAAACTGAATGGAATATTTTTTATTCTTTCAGCAGGTATCTATTTTTTATTACACAGCTGTTGGAATATTTTGCTGAGGGTACATCGAGAGCAGAGAAGAACCTGTGAGGTGCTGATTTGTTTTGGTGGAAAGGAGTGGAACGTTCAGGCATTAATGGATACCGGGAACCAATTAACAGATTTCGTTACGAGAGAGCCGGTACATGTGATTGATGCAGACATTGCCGAAAAAATTGGTTTTCATCAGGAACAGGAGATGACAGAGGATAAGAACAGACCTTTCTTACGTTATATTCCATACCGGACAGTAAGCGGAACAGGGATCATGCCGGTTTTTCGGGTTGAAAAGATTTGTATAAAAACACAATCCGAGCGCTGGATTGAAAAACCCGTTCTCGGCATATGTGGGGAGATGTTATCGGAAAACGAAGAATATCAAATGATTTTAAATGCAGACATATTGTAACAGGAGGACATAGAATATGGTAGTAAAAGTAGCAGTTCCGAATCAATTTAAAATGAAAATTGTACCGGATTTTCGGAGATTTTTCTTTACAAATCAGAAGGAAATCCATTATATTGGAGGTTCAGAGGTACTTCCGCCGCCATTAGAGGCGGCCCATGAAACAAAGGTAATCGAACAACTGGGAACTGAATATGGGGAAGAGGCAAAGAAATTACTGATAGAGCACAATTTGCGGCTGGTTGTTTACATAGCAAAGAAATTTGATAATACAGGAGTGGGAGTTGAGGATTTGATCTCAATCGGAACCATTGGCTTGATCAAAGCGATCAATACATTTAATCCGAATAAAAAAATCAAACTGGCAACGTATGCATCCCGATGCATTGAAAATGAAATCTTAATGTATTTACGAAGAAATAATAAAACGAAACTGGAAGTGTCCATTGATGAGCCTTTGAATGTGGATTGGGATGGAAATGAATTACTGCTTTCGGATATTTTAGGAACGGAGGAAGATACCATTTATAAAGATCTGGAAACGGAAGCGGAGCGAAGGCTTCTGATTCGTGCAATCAACAAGCTGTCTAGCAGGGAACGGTTGATTATTCAAATGCGTTTTGGGCTGGATAATCCGGAAGGGGAAGAAAAAACGCAAAAAGAAGTTGCGGATTATCTGGGGATTTCTCAGTCCTATATTTCCCGTTTGGAAAAGAAAATTATGCAGAGGCTGAAGCGAGAGATGGTAAGGTATGAATAGTTTATCTTTACGGCAGTATGGCAAAGTGGTATAATATTTTTTATTATTAGACGGAAGGTTGGTGGATGCAATGAAACTAACATTTGTTGGAGCAGCACATGAAGTAACTGGCAGCTGCCATCTGCTGCAGGCGGCAGGAAGGAATATCCTGATTGACTGTGGAATGGAGCAGGGACCGAATCTTTATGAAAACCCTGGGTTGCCGATTCCGGAGACAGATGTGGATTATGTGCTTTTGACACATGCACACATTGATCATTCAGGTATGATTCCTAAATTGGTCAAGAATGGATTCAAAGGTGAGATAGTCACAACATTTGCTACATCGGACTTGTGTAATATTATGCTGCGAGACAGTGCGCACATTCAGGAGTTCGAGGCAGAATGGCGGAATCGAAAGGGAAAGCGTGCCGGACAGCCGGTATTTGAACCGGAATATGTGATGCAAGATGCGCTGGATGCCATTGAATTGTTCAGACCATGTCAGTATGGGGACAGGATTGCACTTTGTGAGGGAATCGAAGTCCGTTTTACTGATGTTGGGCATTTGCTTGGTTCTGCAAGTATTGAGATTTGGGTAACGGAAGGAGAAGTACAGAAAAAGATTGTATTTTCCGGAGATGTGGGAAATATCAATCAGCCGATTATCAAGGATCCGCAGTATACGAAAGAGGCGGACTATGTGGTCATTGAATCTACATATGGTAATCGTCTGCATAGCACAAGTAAAAAGATTGATTATGTCGGTGATTTTACAAGAGTTTTGCGGGAGACTTTCGCAAGAGGGGGGAATGTTGTCATTCCTTCTTTCGCAGTCGGAAGAACGCAGGAGATGCTATATTTTATCCGGGAAATCAAGGAGAAGAATTTGCTCAGCGAATATCCGGATTTTGAGGTCTATCTGGATAGTCCTCTGGCAATTGAGGCAACGAAGGCATTTACAAAAAATATGCATGGATGTTTCGATGAGGATGCGTTGAAACTAGTGAATCAGGGAATCAATCCGCTCGTATTTCCAGGGCTAAAGATCTCTACGACAAGTGAAGATTCCAGAATGATTAATTTTATTGAAAAACCAAAAGTAATCATTTCGGCCTCAGGTATGTGTGATGCAGGACGAATCCGTCATCATTTAAAACACAACCTCTGGAGAGAAGAATGTACGATTCTTTTTGTTGGATATCAGGCAGTTGGAACATTGGGACGGCGGTTGATTGAAGGTGAGAAGAATGTAAAATTATTTGGCGAACCGATTGAAGTGCGGGCGAAAATTGAGAGTCTGCATGGTGTCAGTGGTCATGCGGATATGAATGGATTGATGAGATGGCTGGATGGATTCGAGACGCCGCTACAGCATGTATTTGTTGTTCATGGAGAAGATTCTGTGACAGATGAGTTTGCTGCAGCAGTGGAAGAAAAGTTCGGATGCCCAGCTTTTGCCCCGTATCCGGGAGGAGAAGTGGATCTTGTAACAAATGAAATTCTGACAACAGGTGTGAAGATTCCGGTGAAAGCGAAAAAACCGGCTCAGAAGAGGGCGGATGCAGCATTTGAAAGATTACTTGCTGCTGGAAGGCGTTTGCTGGAAGTTATTCATAAAAATGAAGGACTTGCAAATAAGGATAAGGCCAAGTTTGAATCACAAATTAACAATTTGTCCGATAAGTGGGACAGATGGGAATGAGAACGCTGCGGTGAAGAAAAGATTGCAGAAAAGTGTACAAATGTAAGAGAAAGGTGAGGACGAGGAAAACAAATGGATAGTAGAACATGGGGAATTTTTGCGATTATCATTATTTATTTATTGGGAATGGTGGCAGTCGGCGTATATTTTATGAAGAAAAATAATTCGGCGGGAGATTATTATCTTGGCGGCAGAAAGCTGGGACCAGTTGTAACAGCAATGAGTGCGGAGGCCTCAGATATGAGCAGTTGGCTTTTGATGGGATTGCCGGGAGTTGCATATCTGACTGGTGTGGCAGATGCAGCATGGACAGCCATAGGTTTGGCAATTGGAACGTACTTGAATTGGTTGATTGTGGCGAAGAGATTACGTCGTTATACTGTCGTAGCAAATAATTCGATTACGATTCCGGAGTTTTTCTCTAATCGTTACAGAGATAAAAGTAAAATATTAGTTGCAATTTCAGCAATTTTTATTGTGATTTTCTTTATTCCGTATACAGCATCCGGATTTGCAGCGTGCGGTAAGTTATTTTCTACATTGTTTCATGTACCGTATCTGCATGCAATGATTGTGAGTGCAGTTGTAATTGTAGCTTATACTGCTTTGGGTGGATTTTCAGCGGCAAGTACGACGGATTTGATTCAGAGTATTGTTATGACAGGGGCGCTGATCTGTGTGGTACTGTTTGGAATCAATGCAGTTGGAGGCGTGGATGTAGTAATGACGGAAGCGGGAGAACTGCCGGGATATCTGTCTTTGACGCAGACTTATACAGACGGTGCGGCAGCGGAATATGGCACAATTAAAATTGCATCAATGTTGGCGTGGGGACTTGGATATTTTGGTATGCCTCATGTACTGCTCCGTTTTATGGCAATTCGTGACGAAAATGAAGTTAAGATATCAAGAAGAATTGCAACAATTTGGGTTGTGATTTCTATGGGAGTTGCTATTTTTATTGGTTTAATCGGTCACAGCATGACAAATAATGGAATTGTTGAGGAATTAGTTGGAGCAGATTCTGAAAAGCTCATTATTGTAGTGGGTACTTTGATGAGTAAATCCGGTGTTCTGGGAGTCATTGTTGCAGGTCTGATCATGTCGGGAATCCTTGCTTGTACAATGTCTACGGCAGATTCTCAGCTTTTGGCAGCATCCTCCAGTATTTCACAGGATTTGTTAAAGGATGTATTCCATTTAAAAATCAGCGATAAGGCGTCACTGATTGCAGCACGTATTACAGTTCTGGTAATTGCTGTTATGGGAGTCTTCATGGCAATAGATCCGAATAGTTCTGTATTTGGAATTGTGTCCTTTGCATGGGCAGGTTTTGGTGCAGTGTTTGGACCGGTAATGCTTTTAGCATTGTTCTGGAAACGTTCCAATCGTTATGGAGCTATGGTAAGTATGTTGTCTGGAGGAGTTATGATTTTTGTTTGGAAATATCTGGTGCGTCCAATGGGCGGAGCATGGGATATTTATGAATTGCTTCCGGCATTTTTGGTAGCAATTACATTGAATGTAATTGTCAGTCTTGCCACAAAAGCTCCGGAGCAGGAGATCATAGACGAATTTGAAGAAGTAGCACGTGGATAAGATAGGAAGAAGAGTATCGTAACATCTCAGAGGGGATTGGACGATACTCTCTTTTTGTGCCGGTTTTTATTGTCAAGGAGTAAAACTTTTTTTATTTAAAGTAGAAATGGAATAACGAAGAGTCATTGTGTACAAAATTCTACTAGGTTAAAAAATAATCTGGCAGGAGGTTGTAATACGATGGCTTTAAATAAAGTAGAGATATGTGGGGTGAATACAGCGAAGCTTCCGATTCTGAATGATAAAGAGAAACGGGAGCTTTTTGTGCAGATTAAAGAAGGAAATGAAGAGGCAAGAGAAGAATATATCAAAGGAAATCTCAGGCTAGTGCTGAGTGTAATCAAGCGGTTTGCAAGCAGTAATGAAAATGCGGATGATTTGTTCCAGATTGGATGTGTGGGATTGATGAAGGCAGTAGATAATTTTGATCCGGATCGGGAGGTGAAGTTTTCGACCTATGCGGTTCCGATGATTATTGGAGAGATCAGAAGGTATCTGCGGGACAATAATTCAATTCGTGTGAGCAGATCTTTGCGGGATACAGCTTATAAGGCAATTTATGCGAAAGAAGGGTATTTAAAAAGAAATATGAAGGAACCGACGGTGCAGGAAATAGCGGAAGAAATTGGGATTGCAAAAGAGGATATTGTGTTTGCTTTAGATGCCATACAAGCGCCGGTTAGTCTATATGAGCCTGTTTACAGTGATGGTGGAGATACCTTGTATGTTATGGATCAGGTCAGCGACAAGAAAAACAGAGAAGAGAACTGGATAGAAGAACTATCACTAGAAGCTGCCATGGAGCGGCTGAATGAGCGGGAGCGTTATATCATACGGCTCCGTTTTTTTGAGGGAAAAACACAGATGGAAGTGGCAGAGCAGATTGAAATTTCACAGGCTCAGGTCAGCAGACTGGAAAAGAATGCGCTAAAGGTTATGCGACTATATTTACTTGGGAAATAAGATTTGAAAAGTTTTTGTTGAAATTTTTATGCCTTCATACTATGATATAAAATAGCAAAGCTAATTTATAAAAGGATGGGAAGAGAATGTATAAGGCATGTATATTTGATTTGGATGGAACACTGACAGATACATTGGAATCTTTGACTTTTTCTGTAAATGAGACCTTGAAAGAGATGCATCTGCCTGAGATTACATCAGAGCAGTGCCGGGAGTTTGTCGGGAACGGAGCCCGAGTTTTGATGGAAAAGGCGATAACAGTATCAGGAGAGGAACATTTAAGCCGCTTAGAAGAGGCGATGGAAAGATATGGACGTATATTTGACGCAAACTGCACATATCATGTAATACCATATCCGGGAATTGTTCCTATGCTGGAAGAGATGAACCAAAAAGGGATTCAGCTTGCAGTCCTTTCTAATAAGCCGCACAGACAGGCTGTGCACGTAGTAGAAGAAATCTTCGGAGAGAGTAGATTTCGGGTGGTTCAGGGACAGAAAGAGAATGTGCCAAGAAAACCGGATCCAACAGCTGCGCTTCAGATTGCAAAGCAGCTTCATGCAGCACCGGAGGAGACGATTTATATCGGAGACTCAGAAGTAGATGTTGCCACAGGCAAAGCGGCGGAGATGCTGACAATCGGTGTGTCATGGGGATTCCGGAAACGACAGGTTCTGGAAGAGGCTGGTGCCAGATATATTGCAGATTCCCCGGAGGAAATTTTGAAATGGATAAACAGGGAGGTTTAAAAGCATGAATGAGTACAGCGAGGAGTGTTTATTGACTTTTTTGAAAAAACAGTCACAATTATTTGATGAACCGGTGGCGGAGACACTGGAAGAGGCAGAAGCATTTCTGGAAGACTGTATGGCAGTTGTGGTAGATTCCCTTGATGAAGTACGGGAATATTTTGAAGAAAATGGTGCAGATGTAGAGTCTATGAGTCAAGATGAATTGGAAGAAGCTTCTGAAGTATTTGCACTTACAAATGGACAGTATCTCATAGTAGAAGGCTGATTTAAGTACTGTAGAAATAGGAAGGGAATCGGAAGTCCGGTTCCTTTTTTTCATAAAGAGGAGGTTTGACATGATTTCTTTTGAAAGTGATTACATTGCAGGTGCTCATCCAAAGATACTGGAGAGATTGATAGAGACGAATACGGAATGTTTATCAGGATATGGAACAGACATCTATTGTGAGCAGGCAAAAGAGAAAATTAAAAAAGCATGTGATTGTGAGCAGGCAGATGTGGAATTTCTGACCGGAGGGACACAGACTAATGCGGTTGTGATTTCGACAATGTTAAAGGATTATGAGGGTGTAATTGCTGCTGAAACAGGGCACATAAATAGTCATGAAGCGGGAGCAGTGGAGTATGCCAGAGCAAAAGTACTGCATGTTCCGCAGGAAAATGGAAAACTGGTTTCGAATGTTTTGGAGCAGTATATGGAACAGTTTTATGGAGATGATAACCAGGAGCATATGGTATTTCCGGGAATGGTATATATATCACATCCTACGGAATATGGTACTTTGTATACAAAGGAAGAATTAGAGTCAATTTCTGAGATTTGCAGAAAATATAAAATGACGCTGTTTATAGATGGAGCTCGATTGGGATATGGATTGATGAGTAATCGGACAGACGTGACTCTGCAGGATATTGCCCGGATCTGCGATGTATTTTATATTGGAGGTACAAAGGTAGGCGCATTGTGCGGAGAAGCGGTTGTGTTTACAAAACAGAATAAGCCGAAACATTTCCTTACTTCTGTAAAAAAACGGGGAGCTTTGCTTGCAAAAGGAAGACTGCTGGGGATTCAATTTGACACATTGTTTACCGAGAATCTATATTTTGAAATAAGCAGACATGCGATAGAACTGGCGGAGAGGATGAAATTGATTTTCCAGGAAAAAGGATATCTGTTCTATATAGATTCACCGACGAATCAACAGTTTATTATATTAGAAAAGGAACAGATGGAACGTTTGAGAGAGCAGGTACGGTTTAGTTTCTGGGAAGAATTGGAAGATGGACGCGTGGTTGTGAGATTTGCAACAAGCTGGTCTACGACAGAAGAAGATTTAGAGGCATTGGAGCATATATTATGAAAACATTTTATATTAACGGAACGATTGTAACAATGGAAGATTCTGCATTGTATGCGGAGGCGGTAGCGGTAGAGAATGGCCAAATTTTGGCAGTGGGAAGCAGGGAAGAAGTTCTGAAACACTGTGAGGAGTCTGATGAGGTTGTGGATTTACAGGGAAATACAATGTTTCCCGGATTTATCGATGGGCATTCTCATTTTACAGGAACTGCAAATGCATTGGCACAGTGTGATCTTTCTCAGTGTAAGAATTTCCGGGAAATCATAGAAAGAATGCGGAAATTCAAAGAGCAAAGAAAACTTTCAGATACGGACTGGCTGTTGGGATGTAATTATGATCACAATTTTTTGGAAGAGGGATGTCATCCGAATCGTAAAGTTTTGGATCAGATTAGTGATCGAAATCCTGTTTTGTTAATTCACGCATCGTCACATATGGGAGTTACGAACAGTAAGGGTTTGGAATTACAGGGAATTGATGAGCATACGGAAGACCGTTCAGATGGGCGTTATGGAAGAGAAGAAGGAACACAAATTCCGGATGGATATATGGAAGAGAAGGTGTTTTTGGAATTTCAATCTAAGTTGCCAATGCCGTCAGTGGAAGAATTATTTCAATTATTGTGTGAAGCACAAGATTTATATGCCAGCTATGGAATCACAACGGTGCAGGAAGGGATGGTTGGAACACCATTATTTCAATTGTTGAAAGCTGCTTCTGAAACGGGAATTTTGAAATTAGATGTGGTTGGATATCTGGATATTATGACGGCAGCAGATTTGATGGAAGCAGAGTCTTGCTATGTGGGAAATTATCGAAAACATTTGAAAATTGGCGGATATAAGATATTTCTGGACGGATCGCCTCAGGGAAAGACTGCATGGATGTTAGAACCTTATGCCGGAGAAGAAACTTATCGTGGCTATCCGATTCACAGTGATGAGAAACTAAGAAAAGCAATTCGGCATTCTCTGGATCAGAAACAGCAGCTTCTGGCACACTGCAATGGTGATGCAGCTGCTGAGCAATATATTACACAGTTTGAGTGTGAGTTAGAACAGCGTCAGAATAAGAAGAGTTATCGTCCGGTTATGGTACATGCACAGTTGGTACGAAAAGAACAGTTGAAACGAATGGCAGCGATTCAGATGATGCCCAGCTTTTTTATTGCACATACGTTTTATTGGGGAGATATTCATTTGAAAAATTTTGGAGCAGAACGAGGAAGTCAGATTTCTCCTGCAAAGGATGCCATGGAATATGGTATGAAATTTACGTTTCATCAAGATGCACCGGTTGTTCCTCCGGATATGATGCGGACAGTTTCCTGCGCAGTGAATCGTCGGTCTAAGACTGGTCAGGTGATTGGGGAAAATCAGAGGATTCCGGTGTTGGAAGCATTGAAAGCTATTACAGTTTATGCCGCATATCAATATGGAGAAGAACACGAAAAAGGAACAATTACGGTAGGAAAAACTGCGGATTTTGTGGTTCTGGATCGAAATCCACTGGAGACAGAGTCGGAAAAATTGGCTGAGATTCAAGTATGTATGACAGTGAAGGACAATGAGATTGTCTACAAAAAGTAGAGGGAGGTGGAGAAAGATGCAATATGTAATTTCATTTTTGGAGGGAATTATTACCTTCATTTCCCCGTGTTTATTACCGATGCTTCCACTTTATATTTCTTATTTTGCAGGCGGAGGAGAACGCAGCACAAGAAAAACATTGCTAGGTGCGACCGGTTTTGTGACAGGATTTACGATTGTATTTGTTATGATGGGAGCGCTGGCGGGAACGGTCGGCAGTTTTTTGAAAGAATATCAGACTGCAGTTAATGTTATTTCTGGGCTGATTGTTATTTTCTTTGGATTAAATTTTCTGGGGGTGTTACGGTTGAATTTATTCAAAGGATTTCATAGAGAAGTGGATACTGTTAACATGGGATTCTTTTCTGCATTGGTATTTGGAGTGATTTTTTCGATTGGGTGGACACCTTGTGTAGGAACTTTTTTGGGATCTGCGCTGATGCTGGCTTCCCAGCAAAGTCATACAATGACAGGAATGTTGATGCTTTTCGCGTATTCGCTGGGACTGGGAATCCCGTTTTTATTCAGTGCAGTGTTGATTGATTATCTGAAAACGGCATTTGACTGGATTAAGAAAAATTATAAAGTGATTAATGCAATCAGCGGAGGGTTACTCGTCGTAATGGGGATTTTGATGGCAACAGGAACATTTGGACGACTGCTCAGTCTGTTGAGTTAAGGAGGCGTTATGGCTAAAAGAAAAAAATTATTATTGATTGTATTGGCATTTGTTCTGGTGATTGGAGGCGCCTATGTGCTCTATGCAAAATTAGGAGAGAAGGTAGCGGCGGAACAGTTGACAGTGGAGGATACGCAAAATTCTGGAAAACAAGAGGTTGAAGAACAGAAAAAAGCGGAGCAACAGGAGGTAATGGCTCCGGATTTTACAGTGTATGATGCAGAAGGAAAGGCAGTGCAGTTATCTGCCTTTATCGGAAAGCCAATTGTTTTGAATTTTTGGGCAAGCTGGTGTGGTCCATGTCAGCATGAGATGCCGGATTTTCATGAGAAGTATTTGGCTCTGGGAGAAGAAGTACAGTTTTTGATGGTGAATATGACGGACGGGTCCAGAGAAACACAGGAAAGTGCTTCGGCGTTTATTACGGAACAAGGATATACTTTTCCGGTATTTTATGATATAGATTCTGATGCGGCAGCCACATATGGGGCATATTCGCTTCCGACGACATATTTTATCAATGCAGAGGGACACGCAATTGCACAGGCAAAAGGTGCAATCGATGCTGAGACACTGCAGAAGGGAATTGACATGATTTTGAACTAAAGAAAAGGCCGCGGCTTATTTGGCTGCGGCTTTTTTGACGGCTTCGGATATGGCGTCTAAGATGACTTGAGAAGTATAAGGCGTTTCCTCGGAAAGCGTTACGTCTTCCAGAGATTGTGTTTTGTAAATCTGATCTGCAATTTCTTCTATGGCAGGCTGGATGAGTGGAAACATGGTAGTTACCGTTTCGTCTAAGTTTGCAAAACGGATGGATTCTATCCGGGATTCATCTACCGTTACTTCTACCTCCAGATTGGTGTTATTCAGAGTTAGTGCAGATGTATAGATTCCAGGTGTGTATTGCTTTTCCGGATGTGGAGTTTTTCTGGCGCCGCCTGGGCGAAACATAAAAATGAGTAGGAAAAGGAGCAAGATTCCAAGAGCCAGAAAAATGGCAGTGTATATAATTTCTTTCATGTGAAGAACAATAATTTTGGTTTTTGATTTCATAAGTACCTCCTGATACATGAATTACGTTTTTTATCATTGTATGAAAGAGAGGAGAAAAATATTCCTGTGTGTTTTGTAGTGCGGCAGGAATCTGCGTGACAAAATCAGGGATTTCATGTACAATAGAGTCCGAAATAAAAAGCAGAATGGAATTTGTGAAGAGGTGGCAGATATGTATATTATAGTCGGTCTTGGCAATCCTTCGAAAGAATACGAAGGAACGCGGCATAATGTGGGATTTGAAGTGATAGATAAGCTGGCAGAGAAATATAATATTTCTGTAGATGCAAAAAAACATCGCGCTTATATTGGAAAAGGCATGATTGCAGGTCAGAAGGTGATTCTGGCAAAACCTCAGACGTATATGAATCTGAGTGGGGAAAGCGTGCGGAGCCTGTTGGATTATTATAAGATAGACGAGGAAGAAGAACTGCTTGTCATCTATGATGATATTAGTCTGGATCATGGACAGATTCGGATACGTGCCAAGGGCAGTGCAGGTGGACATAACGGAATTAAAAATATTATTGCACATCTGGGCGGGCAGGTATTTCCGAGAATTAAGGTCGGAGTAGGTGAAAAACCGCCCAAATATGATCTGGCAGATTATGTGCTGGGGCATTTTTCCAAGTCGGAACAGGAATTGATGGAGGAAGGGTATGAGAAGGCCATTCATGCTGTAGAATATATTTTGCAAGGTGAAATGACGGAAGCGATGAATGAATATAACCGGAAAAAGAAGGAAGCATAAAAAGTGAAAGCATTGACAGCTCCGCTTATAGAATTGGCGGATTATGAAGAAATTATCAGAGAGAGAAAAAAAGAATATGGAATGATACAGATTGCAGGCTGTGTGAATTCTCAGAAGACGCATTTGATGTATGCTTTAAGTGATGGGGTTCGATACCGGCTTGGTATATTTTCCAATGCGGAAAAGGCAAAGCAGGCGTATGATGAATACCGTTTTCTGGATGATAATGTATACTTGTATCCGGCAAAAGATCTGTTATTTTATCATGCAGATATTAAGGGAAAGTATTTGCTGGGGAAGCGGATGGAAGTTGTTCGTGCATTGATTGAGGCAAAAAGTGAGGAAGAGCTGACGGTTCTTACAACTGCGGATGCACTGTTGGATGGGCTAGTTCCTTTAGAGGAACTGGCAGGAAGTGAGATTCACCTGCAAGTAGGCGATACGGTAGATTTTACGGAACTGCAGAGAAAACTTTCTGATATGGGATATGCCCATGAAGTAGAGATTGAAAGTCCCGGGCAGTTTGCTGTAAGAGGAGGAATTTTGGATGTATATCCTCTGACAGAGGAAGTGCCGGTGCGATTAGAACTGTGGGGAGATGAAATTGATTCTCTGCGAACATTTGACGTAGAAAGCCAGCGTTCGATAGAGAATCTGGAAGAAATTGATATTTATCCAGCGGCTGAATTAAATGCAAAGACACAAGATCTGGTCTCTTTTTTAGATTATTTTCCACAAAAGGATACGCTGCTATTTTTGGATGAACCGGTTCGTTTGAAAGAGTGCAGCGAAGAGGTGGAGTTAGAATACCGAAAGAGCGCAGAAAATAGAGATGACATAGTGGAGCAGGTTTTTTCTACGGAGGAAATCGTGGGAAAGATAAACCATTATTGTAGTATTGGGTTTACAACATTGGAATCTAAATGCGGAAGTTTTAAGATGCGGAAGGTGTATTCACTCCAGACAAAAAGCGTTGATCCATATAATAATAGTTTTGAAATGCTGACGCGGGATTTGAAACGGTTTAAACGCAACGGATACAGGGTTGTATTGTTGTCTGGGTCTCGTACGAGGGCAAGACGGCTTGCAGAAGATCTGCGAGATTATGATCTGAGCAGTTTTTACAGTGAAGAGGAAGAACGGGAAGTCAGAGAAGGAGAGATTCTGGTTACTTATGGTCATGTGACAGAAGGCTATGAATATCCAATGCTGAAGTTTATGGTCATAGCAGAATCTGATATTTTCGGGCGTAAAAAAAGGAAAAAGAAACGAAAACAATATGATGGACAGAAGATTCAGAATTTCTCGGAACTGAAGGTTGGAGATTATGTCGTTCATGAAAACCATGGTCTTGGCATTTATCAGGGGATTGAAAAAATCGAGGTTGATAAAATTACGAAAGATTATATGAAGATTACGTATGCCGGAAATGGAAATCTTTATATTCCAGCAACCCAGCTGGATCTGATCCAGAAATATGCGGGAAGTGATGCGAAGAAACCAAAACTGAATAAGTTGGGGACTTCGCAGTGGACAAAAACGAAAAATCAAGTGCGTACGGCAGTCCGAATTGCAGCAAAGGATTTGGTGGAGCTGTATGCGGCAAGGCAGCAGGCGGATGGTTATGTGTATGAGCCGGATACAGTATGGCAGAAAGAATTCGAAGAAATGTTTCCGTTTGAAGAGACTGAGGATCAGATTCAGGCAATTGAAGATACGAAACGGGATATGGAAAGTCACAAGATCATGGATCGATTGATTTGTGGGGATGTGGGATTTGGAAAGACAGAGATTGCGATTCGTGCTGCGTTTAAGGCGGTACAGGAAGGCAAACAGGTAGTTTATCTAGTTCCAACAACCATTCTTGCCCAGCAGCACTACAATACATTCGCACAGCGGATGAAGGAATTTCCGGTACGTGTAGACTTGCTCTGTCGTTTTCGGACATCTACCGAGCAGAAAAAGACAGTAGAAGATTTGAAAAAAGGATTGGTGGATGTAATCATCGGCACCCATCGGGTATTATCAAAGGATGTGCAGTTTAAAGATTTGGGACTCCTTATTATTGATGAAGAGCAGAGATTTGGAGTCACACATAAGGAGAAGATTAAGAAACTGCGGGAAAATGTGGATGTTTTGACATTGACTGCTACACCGATTCCAAGAACTCTTCATATGAGTCTGATTGGAATTCGGGATATGAGTGTACTGGAAGAGGCTCCGATGGATCGAATGCCGATTCAGACCTATGTTATGGAATACGATGATGAGATGGTTCGTGAGGCAATTGAGCGGGAACTTTCCAGAGACGGACAGGTATATTATGTGTATAACCGGGTCAGTGATATTGCAGATGTGGCAGGAAGAATTCAGAAACTGGTTCCGGATGCAAATGTTACATTTGCCCATGGGCAGATGAATGAACGGCAGTTGGAAAGTATTATGTATGATTTTATCAACGGAGAGATTGATGTGCTGGTTTCCACTACAATTATTGAGACCGGGCTGGATATTTCAAATGCTAATACGATGATTATTCACGATGCGGATAAAATGGGGCTTTCGCAGCTTTATCAGTTGCGGGGACGTGTAGGACGCTCCAATCGGATGGCCTACGCATTTCTTCTCTATCGAAGGGATAAACTTCTTAAAGAAGTGGCAGAAAAGCGATTGGCGGCAATTCGTGAGTTTACGGACCTTGGTTCAGGCTTTAAAATTGCAATGCGGGATCTGGAAATTCGTGGTGCGGGAAATCTGCTGGGAGCAGAGCAGCATGGACACATGGAAGCAGTGGGGTATGATCTGTATTGTAAAATGCTCGGAGAAGCGGTGAAACAGGAAAAGGGAGAACTGGATGAGGACGTATTTACGACGACTATGGATTTGAATGTGGATGCTTATATACCTGATGCGTACATTCCAAATGAATTCCAGAAACTGGATATATACAGGCGGATTGCAAGTATTTCAGGAGAGGAAGAGATGGATGACATGGTAGAAGAACTGATCGACCGGTTTGGAGATATTCCAAAGAAGGTACAGCAGCTGCTGCAGATTGCGGCATTAAAAGCATTGGCGCATGAGGCGGGGGTGATCGGGGTAGAGCAGAAACAGGATGAGATTAAAATTATCATGTATGAAAATGCAAAGGTTGTCCCGGATCGTATTCCTAAATTGATACAGATGTATGGAAACTCGCTGGTATTCAAACCAGAAAATCCCCCTTATTTTCTCTATCAGAAAAGAGGAAGAAATAAGAAGGAAAAAGATATGGATACACTGGAACTTGTGAAAAAGCTATTAAATGATATAAAAAGCTTGTTAGAGTAGAAAAAAAGATTTATAATATCGGGTAGTGTAGTAAGAAAGGAGCATATGTCACAGAAGGAGTGTGACATATAAAACAACAATATGAAACATGTGATGAAGAGAACAGCTGCAATTGGGCTGGCAGGGGTACTTACAATGTCTATGTTGACCGGATGTGGATCTATAGACAACGAGGATGTAGTAGCAACAGTTGGAACGGATAAGATAACAGCCGGAATGGCAAATTTCTATGCTAGAATGCAGCAGGCTCAGTATGAGACTTATTATGCAAGTATGATGGGAACGACAGGAGAAGCAATGTGGGGCCAGGAGGTAGACGATAAAGGAACTACTTATGAAGAATCCGTAAAAGAAAGTCTGCTTATTTCACTGGAGAATTTGTATCTGATGAAACAGCATGCGGATGAGTATGAAGTTGTTGTAACAGATGAGGAAACGAAGAAGATTCAGGAGGCTGCAAAGAAATTTGACGAGGACAATACTCTGGAAGATAAGGAAGCAGTTTCCGGTTATCAGAAGTATGTGGAGGAATTTCTTCGACTGATAACGATTCAGCAAAAAATGAATGCACCGATGAAAGCCGGTGTCAATGAAGAAGTGTCTGATGAAGAGGCGGCACAGAAGAGTATGAAATATGTCTATTTTCCATATACAACAACAGATGCAGAGGGAAATCAGACAGATATGACCGATGAGGAAAAGGCAACGCTTAAAACAACAGCTCAGACATTTTTGGATAATCTGAATGCAAATGAAACCAAGGATATTGATACAGTTGCTACAGAAGGTGGATATGAAGTGCAGAGTGCTGCGTTTGATGCGAAATCTGTTTCTCCGAATGCAGATCTTGTGAAGGCAGTGGATGCATTGACAACAGAAGGTGAGGTTACCTCTGTGATCGAATCTGATTCCGGACTCTATGTAGGAAAATTAGTGAGTCTTTTGGATCGGGAAGCAACAGATCAGAAAAAGAAAAGTATTGTAGAAGAACGGAAGCAGGAACAGTATGAAAAACTGCTTGAAACGTGGAGAAAAGATACAAAGATCGAAGAAAATGAAAAGATTTGGAATAAGATTGATTTTGAAAAGCTGGGTGTGAGTATCAAACAAAGTGAAGAACAGTATGATGATACTTCGACAGCAAAATAGAGAATAAAAAACGAATCAATAAAAGCGAGGTGCAGTTCTACGAAAGTAGTTTCTGCACCTCGTGTTGTATACAGGCTGTTTTTTGTTTCTGAATACCTATTTTTACAGAGATTAATCTTCCTCTTCTGTTTGTACAGAATAGGTTTGACGTTTTCTTGCCATCTCGTCACTTTCCAGATATTCATCGTAAGTAGTAATCTTGTCAATCAGCTTACCGCCGGGTACGATTTCCATAATACGGTTGGCAGTTGTCTGTACGATCTGATGGTCTCGGGAAGTAAAGAGCAGAACACCCGGAAACTTAATCATACCATTATTTAGAGCAGTGATAGATTCCATGTCCAGATGGTTTGTTGGCTCATCAAAAATCAGAACATTGGCGCCGGAAATCATCATTTTAGATAATAGGCATCGAACTTTCTCACCACCGGAAAGTACCTTCAAACGTTTTACACCATCTTCACCGCCGAAGAGCATACGTCCGAGGAAACCGCGGACATAAGTAGCATCCTTGTTTTCAGAGTATTGGGTCAGCCATTCAGTAATGGTATAGTCGTTGTCAAATTCTCCACCGAAATCCTTCGGGAAATATGCTTGTGAAGTTGTAATTCCCCATTTATAAGTACCTTCATCCGGCTCCATTTCCCCACTTAGGATTTTGAACAGAACTGTTTTTGCAAGCTCGTTGCTTCCAACAAAAGCTACTTTATCATCATGGTTTAATGTAAAGGTTATGTTGTCCAGAATCTTTTCGCCGTCAATGGTCTTGGATAATCCTTCCACTGTCAGGACTTCGTTTCCAATCTCACGATTTGGGCGGAAATCAATGTATGGATATTTACGGCTGGATGGTTTGATCTCATCTAACTGAATCTTTTCAAGAGCACGCTTTCTGGAAGTTGCCTGTTTAGATTTGGATGCATTGGCACTGAATCGAGAAATAAACTCCTGCAATTCTTTGATTTTTTCTTCTTTCTTCTTATTAGCTTCCTTCATTTGGCGGATGAGCAACTGACTGGATTCATACCAGAAATCATAGTTACCGGCATATAACTGAATCTTACCATAGTCAATGTCTGCTATTTGTGTACATACCTTATTCAGGAAATAACGGTCATGGGAAACAACAATGACTGTGTTTTCAAAATTAATCAAAAATTCTTCCAGCCATGCGATCGCATCCAGATCCAAATGGTTGGTGGGCTCGTCCAAAAGCAGAATGTCCGGGTTGCCAAACAGTGCCTGTGCCAACAGCACTTTGACTTTTTCAGCGCCGGTTAAGTCTCTAAGATATTTATAATGCAGATCTGTTTCGATACCAAGACCATTCAACAGGTTTGCGGCATCTGATTCTGCCTCCCATCCGTTCATTGTAGCAAATTCTGCTTCCAGTTCACTGGCTTTGATTCCATCTTCGTCAGTAAAGTCTTCTTTTGCGTAGATGACTTCCTTTTCCTTCATAATCTCATAAAGGCGGGCATTTCCCATAATGACGGTATCCAGAACAAGGTGATCATCGTACTTGTAATGATCCTGTTGCAGAAAAGAGAGTCGTTCTCCGGGTGTGATGATGACCTCTCCGCTAGTCGGTTCCAGCTGTCCGGATAAAATTTTTAAAAATGTTGATTTACCGGCGCCATTGGCTCCAATCATACCATAACAGTTTCCTTCAGTAAATTTAATATTTACGTCTTCAAACAGCGCTTTTTTTCCAACGCGCAGTGTGATGTTGTTTGCACTAATCATTGTGATTCTCCTTATATTAATGATAAATGTTCATTCCACCGACTATCTTAACATGAGTCATGTAGAAAAGGCAAGGTGTGAAAGGAGTTGTTTTATAGGAACTAACGCCATTTTTTACGAAAAATTAAAGGATAGAGGTTTGCGAATAGGGGAAAAAAGTATATAATAAACAAGTATCATTTGAAATATGAATTCATAAGGTAAAGGGGACAGAAATGATGCAGAAGGCAACAATGGTTTTAGAAGGTGGAGCAACCAGAGGTGTTTTTACCTCTGGTGTATTAGATTATTTGATGGAAAAAGATTTTTATGTATCCCACGTAATCGGGGTATCCGCTGGTTCTTGCAATGCGGTGGATTATGTGTCTATGCAGAAGGAACGCACCAGAGATTGCATGATTCCGACGGATAAAAGCGGGCAGTATATTTATGGAGTACGGAAGTTTGTCAAGGAAAAAAGTTTGATGAATATGGATTTGATTTTTGACAAGTATCCAAATGAACTACTGCCGTTTGATTATGATACGTATTTTCAGTCAGAGACAACTTGTGAAATTGTGACTACTAATTGTGAGACTGGCAAGGCTGAGTATTTACAGGAGAAATCTGACAGGCAGCGTTTGATGAAGATTTGCCGGGCATCCTGCAGTCTTCCATTGATCACTCCAATCGTGAATGTGGATAATGTTCCGTATGTAGATGGAGGTCTGGCAGATTCTGTTCCTATTGAACGGGCTTTGAAGATGGGGAATGACAAGATTATTGTTGTTCTTACAAGAAATCCCGGATACAGAAAAAAACCAATTTCTCAGGGAATGGCGAAGGTATATAAGAGAGCTTACCGGTCTTATCCAAATCTAGTTCAGGCGATACGAACAAGGAGTTATCGTTATAATAGAGTGATGGGGTTGATTGAGCAGTTAGAAGAGGAAGGAAAGATTTTTGTTATTCGACCATTAGTAAAGCCGGTATCCAGAATGGAGCGGGATGCAGATACTTTGCAAGGCTTTTATGAACATGGATACGAATTGATGAAACAGGAGTATGAGAGACTTCAGAAATATATGGAATGTGAGGGGTGAACCATGGGAAGGGAAACTTTGAGATATACGCAGAACCGGGAACTGTCGTGGCTCCGGTTTAATCAGAGAGTGTTGGAAGAAGCACAGGATGAGAGTGTACCATTGCTGGAACGAATGAAATTTGTTTCTATTTTCACGAGTAATCTGGAAGAGTTTTTTATGATTCGTGTGGGCAGTTTGTGTGACATGGCTGAAGTGGACAATAAAAAGATTGACAGCAAGTCCGGAATGACTCCGAAAGAGCAGCTTGACGCAATCTATACGGCAGTTGCACCGCTGTATAAGGAGAGGGATAAGACCTATGCGGAAATCAAAAAACAGCTGTCAGCATACGGGATTTCCGGATTGAATATGAAGGATTTGGAAAATCAGGAGAAGAAGTATCTTAAAAAATATTTTAAAGAGCAGATTCTTCCGGTTCTATCACCACAGATTGTAGATGTGAATCATCCATTTCCTCACCTTTTGAATAACCAGATTTATGTGATTGCGAATCTGAAACAAAATGGAGCAGGAAGTACTACGATGATGGGGATTGTTCCAGTGCCGGAGTTTGTGTCGGATATTGTTGTACTTCCCGGACATGATGTTCGGTATGTCCGTATGGAAAAGATTATTTTGGAATATCTGGAACTTGTATTTGAACAGTATCAGGTATCTGATAAGAATTATATACGTGTGACAAGAAATGCAGATGTATCACCGGATGATGAAGCATTTGCGGACAATGAAGATTTTCGATTTATTATGAAAGAAACACTGCATAAACGCAGAAGGATGGGCGTTGTCCGGCTGGAGGTTGCGTCTTCACTGGAAAAGGAGATGGAGAAGTATCTCTGTGAGAAGTTTAATATTACACAGAAGTGTATCTTTCGTACAAAGATGCCGATGAAATTGGATTTCATTTTTTCGTTGATTGATAAGATTCCGGTTTCTATGAAACGGTCTTTGATGGATGCAACTTTTTCGCCGCAGCCGTCAGCATCTTTGGCGGAAGGTAGTGTGATGGCACAGGTAAAAAAGCGGGATGTGCTGCTATCTTATCCGTATGAAAGTATGGATCCGTTTTTGCAGTTGATCCGGGAGGCCTCTACAGATCCGGATGTGATGACGATTAAGATTACGATATATCGACTGGCGAAGAAGAGCCGTCTTGTGGAATATCTCTGTGCGGCAGCTGAAAATGGAAAAGAAGTTACAGCTCTGATCGAACTACGTGCCCGGTTTGATGAACAAAATAACATTGATTGGTCAGAACGGATGGAAGAGGCTGGATGCCGGGTGATTTATGGATTTGAAGGGTATAAGGTACATTCGAAAATCTGTCTGATCACATATCGGAATCGGAATGAGATCCGCTATATCACACAGATTGGAACTGGAAATTATAACGAAAAAACAGCGAAGATGTATACGGATTATTCGCTGATTACCGGAAATCAGTCAATCGGAGAAGATGCGTCAGTATTCTTTAAAAATATGGCGATTGGAAATCTGGCTGGAGTATATCAGCATTTGATTGTTTCGCCGACCAGCTTGAAACAGAAGGTGCTGGCATTGATTGATGAGGAAATAGCAAAAGGACCAGCTGGCAGAATTTTAATGAAAATGAATTCGGTTACAGATGTGGATTTTATCCGAAAGATTGCTGAAGCATCCAGAGCAGGTGTGAAAATCGATTTGATCGTACGAGGGATTTGCTGTATTCTTCCGGGAATTCCGGGAGAAACTGAGAATCTGTCTGTCACTAGTATTGTGGGAAGATATCTGGAGCATCCACGAGTCTTTGTATTTGGAAAGGGAGAGGACAGCAAGGTATATATCGGTTCCGCAGATATGATGACCAGAAATACGGAAAAGCGGGTTGAAGTGGCATGCCCGATTTATGACGAACAGATTAAAAAGCGTTTGGTGCGATATCTGAATGTTATGCTGGCAGATAACGTTAAGGCAAGAGAAATGTTGAGTGACGGAACATATCGAAAGAAGCAGGGCGGAGAAAGACAGATTTGTGCGCAGGAGTATTTTATGAAAGAGGCTCTAAATGCAAAACGCCCAGTAAAGAAGGAAGAAAAGAAAAGCATATTTGCAAGATGGAAGAATTTTTTTCGAAAATAAAATGAGAACAAGAGGAAGAAATTAAGAATGAAAACATTAGAGATTCAAGAGTTTGGACGTTTAAAAAATGGTCAGAAAGCACATTTATATACAATGGAAAATGAAGCGGGAATGTGTGTGGCAGTTACAGAATATGGTGCGAATCTGGTTCAGCTAAAGGTGCCTGGAACGGATGGTATGCTCCGGGATGTAGTACTTGGATATGAGAATGCAAGTGGCTATGAAGAGGGAACGGCTGCAATCGGAGCAATAGTGGGTAGAAATGCGAACCGGATTGGTGGAGCATCATTTACTTTGAATGGGGTGACGTATCAGCTGGAAAAAAATGACAATGGAAACAATCTTCATAGTGGATCTGATGGATATCATCATCGAATCTGGACGGTAGAAGATCAAAAAGATGAGCAGATTACATTTTTACTTCATAGTGCGGACGGCGATCAAGGATTTCCAGGAAGTTTGGATATGCGGGTTACTTATGAACTGACAGAAGAAAATGTACTGCAGATCACCTATGATGCTGTTCCGGATCAGGATACGATCATTAATATGACAAATCATAGCTATTTTAATTTAAATGGGCATAACAGCGGAGATGTTTTGCATCATCAGGTGATGCTTGATGCAGATTATTTTACACCTTCCAATGCAGAGTCGATTCCAACCGGTGAATTGGTGGAAGTGACCGGCACACCGATGGACTTCCGAAGGATGCATGCAGTTGGAGAGGAGATTGATGCAGCGTATGAAGCGGTTCGTCTGGGCTGCGGCTATGATCATAACTGGGTCTTGAAAAATAATGGGAAATTTGATAAAGTAGCACAGGCAGAAGGAAATCTTAGTGGAATCGTTATGGAAGTTTATACAGACCTTCCGGGAGTACAGTTGTATACAGCGAATTTTCTGGACGGAGAAAAGGGAAAGGAAGGAGCTGTTTATGGAAAACGGGCAGGTATCTGTTTTGAAACCCAGTATTTTCCGGATGCGGTGAATAAGAAGAATTTTAAAAGTTCTGTGTGCAAGGCGGGAGAGCGCTATCATACAGTAACGGCATTTAAATTTTTATAATTGTGATGGGTAGTATGAATATTTATGGGTAAAGCAGTATACATAGCAGAAAAGCCGAGTGTGGCGCAGGAATTTGCTAAGGCATTAAAATTAAAGACAAGACGTGGGGATGGATATCTTGAATCAGAGGAGGCGATTGTAACCTGGTGTGTGGGACATCTTGTGACAATGAGTTATCCGGAAGTCTATGATCCGGCATTGAAACGCTGGAGTCTGGAAACGTTGCCATTTCTTCCGCGGGAGTTTAAGTACGAAGTAATACCTGCAGTTTCGAAACAGTTTCAAATCGTCAGCGGACTGCTGAATCGACAGGATGTAGATCGAATTTATGTGTGTACCGACTCCGGACGGGAAGGAGAGTATATTTACCGTCTGGTAGAGCAGGAGGCACATGTAGAAGGTAAAGAGAGAAGAAGGGTGTGGATCGACTCACAGACGGAAGAGGAAATTTTACGCGGCATCCGGGAGGCTAAGGATTTATCAGAATATGATAATCTCAGTGCATCTGCGTATTTGCGTGCAAAGGAAGATTATCTGATGGGAATTAATTTTTCCAGGCTTTTGACGCTGAAGTATGGAAACAGTATCTCTAACTTTTTGCATACCAAGTATTCTGTAATCTCCGTTGGACGTGTGATGACCTGTGTATTAGGGATGGTCGTGCGAAGAGAACGGGAAATTCGAGAGTTTGTGAAAACGCCTTTTTATCGTGTGTTAAGTACGGTAGAGGTGGATGGAAAGACTTTTGAAGGGGAATGGCGTGCAGTCCAAGGATCCAGGTATTTTGAATCTTTTGATTTATATAAAGAGAATGGGTTTAAACAGCGGGAGAAGGCAGAAGAATTGATTGCATATCTGAGTCAGCCGGAGTTGGAGCCTTGTCGGATTACGGCGATTGAAAAGAAAAAGGAAAAGAAAAATCCGCCGCTTTTATATAATTTGGCAGAGCTGCAAAATGATTGTTCCAAACGATTTAAGATCAGCCCGGATGAAACACTTCGAATTGTGCAGGAATTGTACGAAAAAAAACTTGTGACTTACCCAAGAACAGATGCAAGGGTGTTGTCTACGGCAGTAGCGAAGGAAATCAGCCGGAATCTGAACGGATTGTCTAAATATGCTATGGCGGCGCCGTATCTGCAGGATATTTTACAATATGGAAGTCATAAAGGACTGGAAAAAACAAGATATGTCAATGATAAGCAGATTACGGATCATTATGCAATTATTCCTACAGGTCAGGGGTTGAATGCATTGCAGTCTGTTTCTGCAACTTCAAAGCACGTGTATGACTGTATTGTTCGCCGCTTTTTGAGTATTTTTTATCCGCCGGCAGTGTATCAGAAAGTTGCAATTACAACGCAGATGAAAGAGGAAAGTTTTTTTTCCAGTTTTAAAGTGCTGGCTGAGGAAGGATATCTGAAAGTTGTCGGTATTCCGCAAAAGAAAGGAACAGAAGAGGAAAAGAGTCTGGATACTACATTTTTTCAGACGATACAGGGATTAAAAAAAGGGACTGTGCTCCCGGTTCGGTCGCTGGAAATCAAAGAGGGGGAGACCTCTCCTCCGAAACGGTATAATTCCGGGTCTATGATTCTGGCAATGGAAAATGCAGGACAGTTGATCGAGGATGAGGAATTGCGTGCTCAGATTAAAGGAAGTGGAATTGGAACCAGCGCAACGCGAGCAGAAATCTTAAAAAAGCTGATTCATATTAAGTATCTTGCACTGAATAAAAAGACGCAGATTATTACTCCGACATTACAAGGAGAGATGATTTTTGATGTTGTGGATCATTCCATTAAATCGCTGTTGAATCCGGAATTGACGGCAAGCTGGGAGAAAGGATTGACTTATGTTGCGGATGGAGAGATTACTCCAGAGGAATATATGCAAAAATTGGATCATTTTATTATAAGTCGGACAAATGGAGTGAAGAATCTGAATAATCAGTATCAACTAAGAGGATGTTATGAAAAGGCAGCAGGCTTTTATAAGAAGTAGAATTGAGATTGGAGGACAGAGAAAGAAATGAAAGAATTGACAGTACAAGAATTATACAATCTGAATGAAACGATTGCTAAAGAGTTATTTGAAGGGGTGACTTATCCTTGGGAGGTACTTCCACGAATCAGCAGTTTTATTTTGAAACTGGGTGAGAGTTTGAGTGAAGAAGAATATGAGAAACGAGGAGAAAATATTTGGATAGCCAAATCTGCAAAGGTAGCTCCAAGTGCATTTATAAATGGTCCTGCAATTATCGGAAAAGATGCTGAGGTAAGACATTGTGCCTTTATACGAGGAAATGCAATTATCGGAGAAGGGGCAGTGGTTGGAAATTCTACAGAATTAAAAAATGTTATATTGTTCAATAAAGTGCAGGTGCCACATTATAACTATGTTGGAGATTCTATACTGGGATACAAATCTCATATGGGGGCTGGTTCGATTACTTCTAATGTGAAATCAGATAAGAAACTGGTTGTAGTGAAAACTCCAAATGGAAACATCGAAACAGGAATGAAAAAATTTGGCGCTATGATTGGGGATGAAGTAGAAGTGGGCTGCGGAAGTATTTTAAATCCGGGAACCGTTGTAGGAAGTTGCACAAACATTTATCCTTTATCTTCTGTGCGCGGCTTTGTTCCGGCAGGAAGTATTTATAAAAAACAGGGAGAAGTTGTAGCAAAAATTGAAGAATAAGTATGAAATAAAATAAGAAAAGCCCAGACGGAGCAGAAAGATGAGATGCTCTGTCTGGGCTTTTAAAGAATCAAATATATTCTAATCTTTCAAAATATTGCATTAAAATATTGGCACAGTTTTCGATGCCTAGCTCGGAAGTGTCCAGAATCATATGATAATCATTGACATCGCCCCAAGTTTTGCCGGTGTGCTCATAGTAATAGGTTGCACGTTCATTGTCTGTATCTTCCAACAGTTTCTTTCCCTCATCATAGGAACAGGATTGGAGTTTCATGATACGTTGAATCCGATCTTCCTTGTCCGCACAGACAAAGATATTAAGTACATTCATCCGGTCTCTGAGAATGTCAGAGGCACAGCGGCCGAGAATGATACAAGGAGATTTGGCAAGTTCACGAATTGCCTCAGCCTCTGTTTCATACTCTTTTTCACTGAGTTTTTGCTCTATGTAGACCTTATCATATACCGGAATGCCCAGTCTTTCAGAGAGCTCTTGTGCAATGACACTGGCACCGGTTCCAAAACGACGACTCATTGTAATTACTAATTTCATATACATTCCTCCTCGCGTAAGATGTCAAATGACATGTGTCTATTATAACACCAATCAGGAAAGAAAGAAAAGAAATTTTCTATAAATATTTATTTAAAACTGAGTAATTTCGATCAAGGATATTGGATTTCGATATCTCCATCTTCACTTTGGATAGTAATCTGTCTGTTTTTGTTATCGTTGGTTTGCTGTGTCTGATAAATGACTTCTCCATCCTCTTCCTGATACCAGTCTTTTGGAGCGTCCTCAGGCAAAGTTAAATCTCCATATTCCAAATGAAAATTACATTGATACTGTTTCATAGAATCTGGGAGTGTCAAGTTTAAGTTACCGGAATCAAGATTGCAGGTCAAAGTTTCCAGTGTGTTGACATTCAGTTCCAAATCTCCGTATTCCAGTGTGATATCAGCTGATTGAAAAGAAAGGGTTTCTGTTTGGACGTTTCCATCTTCAGAGTAAATCTTTAGTGTATCTGTACTGAACTGGTTTAATTCCAGGTCGCCGGAACTGAGATCCAGACTGGTGCTTTTAGAAATTGTATTTTTCAAGGCAGTATCCCCGTATTCATTGTTCAATGTGAACGTATCTGCTGTTACTCCATCTACGAGACAATCGCCATCTTCTAACAATAGATGTAAAGTCTTGGCGGTTGTGTCTTTCAGAGAAATGTTGCCGCTGGCTGTTTCAATGGATGCGTCTCCTAAATTGGCAGAAGAAAGGGAGATGTCACCATAGGAAGTATAAATCTGAGTCTGTTTTAATTCTGTACCTTCCGGAAGATATAGGGTTATGGAAGGTTCTGACTGCACGGAAGAGCCGAATTGAATGCCAAACATTCCTACCATAAAATTCTGAGAATCCGTTTGTGAGAAATATAAGGTGTCGTCAGTGACTTCGCAATGTGGTTTCTGGTAGTCTCCGTCCAACAAGTATTCGATGTAGTAATTTTTGTCGTTAGACGGAAGAACGCGGATCTGTGCATCAGAATCTATGGAGAGATTCAGTGTATGAAAAGGGTCTAATTGTGTCTTTTTCTGGAAATAAGGTTTTTTCTCCTGGTAGGGAGTCTGGATTCCTTCCTTGCTGAACAAAACACCGGGGCGTCCGCCCAGCCCCATTCCTACACCCATGAGAATCAGTCCGGAAACTGCGGTAACGGCTGAAAAAATGAAAATACGTTTAGTGATTGGTTTCATGTTTGGCTCCTTTCTTCTTCATCAATTTCCCGAGAAATTGTACGATTTTTTGTAAAAACCATTTGCAGAATTGAAATGCTACAAATAGAAATAGAACGCCTCCGCCGGCACAGAGCAGGCTGAATCCTAAAGTGGCAATACCGTTGGCAAAGCTGCTAAACAGTAAGGCGATGCCTCCAATGAATCCAATTACCGCCGCTGCTAATACGCAGAATGCAGAGAGAAGGATACCTCCTAATACACAGAGGATTGCAAAAATCAGAGCTGCGATAACACAAATAAGACAAAATGCAAGCGGTAATGCAATTGGAGCAGCACATAAGGCAATCAATCCAATCCATACTGCCTTGAAACTGTGTTTTACGGTTTTGGGCGGTTCTTCTACATTTTTAGCTGCCAGATTCATGATCAAGGTCTTGGCGGCTTCATCAGGAGAACCTAGATCTTCAATTGCCTGTTGTTCGTTTTCCGGACCGGCTTCTGCAAAATATTCTTCGAAATAGTCCATAGCCTGTTCAAATTCTTCTTTTGGAAGATGACGCAGGCTGTAAGCCAGTGTTTTCATATAATCTGCTTTTGTCATGATGCAATCCCTCCTCGTACAATGTCATCTACAATGGTGCGGTAGCATTCCCAATCATTTATGAGTTCTGCTAAATAGTGTTTTCCGGTGTCTGTGATTCTATAGTATTTTCGGTTTCTGCCTTGGAACTGCCGGTCATAAGTTTCGACAAACTGGCGTTCCTGAAGACGTTTCAGAATCGGATATAAGGTAGAATCTTTTGTGGAGGAAGAGGCACGCTTGATAATCTGACTGATCTGATAACCATAAGCATCTTCCTCCGCAATGACCGAAAGTACAAGCAGGTCAAACATGGGACCATTTAATGGAAAAGTCATATGCATACTCCTTTCTGAAAATATATATATCAACTCTATATATGTTTGATTTATTTATATTATATAAAGTATAATATAGTAAGTCAATACATATTATCAAAAGAGATTCTTAAGAAAAATGAAAGATTCTAAGTCAGGTTGAAATCTTTGCAATATTCAGTATAATAACAAATAGGTGAAAATCCGAAAGGAGAGTTTAAAATGTATCGCATTTTAATTGTAGAAGATGATGAGACAATCGCAAAAACAATCTGTGCACATTTGAAGACATGGGATTATGAAGTGCAATATATTCAAGACTTTAAACGAGTAGAAGAATGTTTTTTGCATTTTCAGCCACATATGGTTTTAATGGATATTTTACTTCCGTTTTATAATGGATTTCATTGGTGTACACAGATTCGAAAAACGTCTCATGTGCCGATTATTTTTTTGTCTTCTGCCAATGACAATATGAATATTGTGATGGCAATGAATATGGGTGGGGATGACTTTATTGAGAAACCGTTTGATTTGAATGTACTTACTGCAAAGATACAGGCACTTTTTCGACGGACCTATGCATTTGCTGAACAGCAGAATCAATTGGAGCATGGTGGAGTGATTTTGAATTTAAATGATGCAACGGTTCTATATGAAGAAGAAAAGTTGGACTTGACGAAAAATGATTTTAAGATTTTACAGATTTTGATGGAAAATGCAGGTAAGATTGTCAGGCGTGATCGGATTATGGAGCGGCTGTGGGAAAGTGATGAGTTTATTGATGACAATACTTTGACGGTGAATGTGACAAGACTTCGTAAGAAGTTGGAGTCGGTGGGGATTCGTGATTATATTATTACAAAGAAAGGAATTGGGTATCTGATAGAATGAGAAAACTGGCAGTGGGTTATTTTCGGAGAGAGAGGAAATATATAGGGACTTATCTGGGCTGTGTAGGAATTTTCTGCGCAGTTCTTTTCTTATATAATGAGAGTTTGGAAGGAATTCGGTATGCGGCAGTTTTGGCAGGATTGCTCCTTGTCGGCGTTCTTTTGGTGGACTTTATTCGTTATGTACGAAGGTTTGAGCAGCTTTCTTATGCAACGGCGTCTCTTCCCTATGAATTGGGAGAGTTTCCAGATGCATTAGAGGGAATGGAAGAACAATATCAAAAGAATTTATTGGATTTATATCTGCACTGTGATGAATTGGAGTCTAATATGCGTATTGGCAGGCAGGATATGCTGGATTATTACAGTCTATGGGCTCATCAGATCAAAACGCCTATTGCAGCAATGCGGCTGCTGATTCAGACTTGGGAAGGAAGGGAACGGAAAAGCGAGGAAGAGGAATTTTTGCGGAATTTAAAAATGGAATTGTTTAAAACAGAGCAATATGTAGAGATGGTATTATCCTATCTTCGAATGGAGGATATGTCCTCAGACTTGGTGCTGCAATGGTATTCCTTGGATGAAATTGTCCGGCAGGCGGTGAAAAAATACTCCACACTGTTTATTATGAAGAAACTCCCTTTAGAATATAGGAAATGTGAGGAAATGGTGCTGACCGATGAAAAATGGCTCGTGTTCGTAATCGAGCAGCTATTGTCTAATGCATTGAAGTATACGACAGAAGGGAAGATTATGATTTATCGGGAAGAAGGGGAATATGGACGGTTGGTAATTGAAGATACAGGAATCGGAATCCAGGAAGAGGATCTTCCGCGAATTTTTGAAAAAGGGTTTACGGGATATAACGGAAGACAGGATAAAAAATCAACAGGGATTGGGTTATATCTGTGCAAAAGTATTTGTGACAAGTTGAATCATGGAATTGCTGTAGAATCTGAAGTAGGACGGGGGAGTCGTGTTTACCTGTCATTGAAAAGACGAAATCTGGATGTGGACTAAGAGAACCTTACAAAAATGTAAGCTGGATGCAAGGCGAAGTTATGGAAACACCTGTTATCTGTTGGCTATAATAAACACGTAAAGAAAACGTAAATGGTAATCATTGAGAGAAAGGCAGGAAAACAGGATGTCATTGTTAGATGTAAGAAATGTTAAGAAAATTTATACGACTCGGTTTGGTTCTCAGCAGGTACAGGCGCTTTCCGATGTGACCTTTTCGGTAGAACCGAAAGAATTTGTTGCAATTATGGGAGAGAGTGGTTCCGGTAAGACAACCTTACTCAATATTATGGCGGCTCTGGATAAGCCCACCAGTGGAAAAGTTTGTTTGAAAGGAAGAGATTTAAGTACAATTAAGGATAAAGAGATGGCTGCATTTCGCAGGCAAAACTTAGGATTTGTGTTTCAAGATTTCAATTTATTGGATACATTTTCTTTGGAAGATAATATTTATCTTCCGTTGGTTCTGGCTGGGAAGAAATATGAGGAAATGAAGAAACGTCTGCAGCCGATTGCGGAACAATTGGGAATTGTTCATTTATTAAAAAAATATCCTTACGAAGTGTCCGGAGGCCAGAAACAACGTGTAGCAGTGGCAAGAGCGCTGATTACAAAACCCCAGATTATTCTCGCAGATGAGCCCACCGGAGCGTTAGATTCGCGTGCGGCTGATGATTTGATGCAGTTGTTTACACAGATTAATAAAGAAGGACAGACGATTTTGATGGTGACCCACAGCGTTCGGGCAGCTAGCAGTGCGAGTCGTGTCTTATTTATCAAAGACGGGGAAGTTTTTCATCAGATTTATCGGGGGAATTTGAGTAACGAGGAAATGTATCAGAAAATAGCCGCTGCGTTGACAGTACTGACAACGGGAGGTGAGCGCTGATGTTTTATCCAAAACTTGCTGTGACAAACATCGGAAAGAATCGAAAGAGTTATCTTCCCTATATACTTACTTGTGTTTTAACGGTAATGATGTTTTATACGATGGATGCCATTTGTAAAAATGAAGGAGTCCGGCAGATGCCTGGGGCGGATTCTATGATGGTGATTTTAAACATGGCGTCTTGGATTACCGGAATCTTCTCTGCAATCTTTTTGTTTTATACAAATAGCTTTTTGGTGAAACAGAGAAAAAAGGAATTTGGAGTCTATCAGGTTCTTGGAATGGACAAGAGAAATCTGACAAAAATGCTTTTATGGGAAAGCGTATTTACAGCAGCAGTGAGTCTGGGACTTGGCTTGCTGTTGGGAATCTTACTTGGGAAACTGATGTTTTTGATTCTGCTGAAGATGATTAATTTTTCGGTTCCATTGTCTTTTTCCATTGAGCCGGAGGCAATTGTCAGAACGTTATTTTTGTTTGGAATTATTTTTCTGGTTACATTTTCTTATAATCTGTTCCAATTACGCAAGGCAAATCCAGTGGAACTGCTCCATGGAGGAAATGTGGGTGAGCGTGAGCCAAAGACGAAATGGCTGTTTACATTGATCGGAGTTGTGACACTTGCAGTTGGATATGGAATTGCAGTAACAACAGAATCTCCTTTGAGTGCGCTGAGCTCATTTTTTATTGCAGTCATCCTTGTGATTATCGGAACCTATGCACTTTTTACAGCGGGAAGTATTGCATTTTTAAAGATTTTAAAAAAGAAGAAAAACTTTTATTATCGCCCCAATCACTTTGCTACCGTATCGGGGATGCTTTATCGAATGAAACAAAATGCGGTGGGATTGGCGAATATCTGTATTATGAGTACAATTGTGCTTGTACTGATTTCTGTAACGGTATCCTTGTATACAGGTATGAATGATATATTGTCTCAGCGGTTTCCGACGGATTACCACATCAGTTTGGCAAATCCAGATACAGAAAAGGTAGCACAAATTCAGCAGATTGTGGAAGAAGAATTGGAATGCAATGATGTGAAAACAAAAGAACGGCAAGAAATGGTGACCTTGTCTCTCGCAGCAATTAAGAAGGAGAATGCATTGGAACTCACGTCTGATTTACAATATACAGCAGGTGATATGCGTGCGTTGGTTTTGACAACATTGGAATGTTACAATGCGATGGAGAAAACAGAAGAAACATTAGAATCGGGCGAGATTCTCTTTTGCGCACCGAAAGGGGAGTTTTCCGGAGACAGCATTCGATTTGGGGATCAGTCGTATAAAATTAAGGAACAATTAAGTTCACTTAAAATGGAAAAATATGATAATGGAGCAGCCGTTGAAACCATCTATGCAGTTGTTTCGGATATCGAAGAGTTATATAGACTTGCAGAAACCTATGATCCGGAAGGACGTGGGGCAGTTACTTATCATCAATATTTTAATCCAAAAGGAGAAGAAGAGGATTGTACAAAAGCATTGAAGTCTATCTATGAGAGAGGGGCGGAGATGGAAGGCACTTATTTTGAATGGAGACAATCTTCAGAAGAAAGCTTTTATCAGTTGTACGGTGGATTTTTGTTTATGGGAGTTTTTGTGGGCTTCTTGTTTTTAATGGGAACGGTATTGATTATTTATTACAAACAGATTTCTGAAGGCTATGATGACAGGGAACGATTCCAGATTATGAGAAAAGTAGGAATGAGTCAGAAAGAAGTGAAACGTACCATTCGTAGTCAGGTATTGACCGTCTTTTTCTTGCCACTTGGTGCAGCAATGGTACATTTGGCAGTTGCATTTCCAGTGTTGACGAAATTAATGCGGACACTGAATCTGACAAATGTGAAGTTGGAGGCAGTGTGTACAGTTGGAACGGTATGTATCTTCACTGTATTTTATATTCTTGTGTTCATGATTACCTCAAGGGAATATTACCGAATTGTAAAATGAGAAATGTATACTTGCATACAATAGTGAGATAAAATCTTTTATTCCCCCATTGAACCACCTGCAAATTAATGTTATAATTCAAGATAGAATGCGTAATTAGAACTTTTAATCACATAGAAGTAGGTGGCAATTTTGAAGAATAAAATCAAACGTCTTTCAAAAGGAGATTTTCACATTCCCCAGCCGGAAATTATATTTCCGGAGACACGTATTATCATGCGTGTAGGAGAAGGAGAAAAGTATAAGGGAAGTTTCTCACTGCAGAATCAGGGAGAGGGAAGCATCAGAGGTCTGGTGTATCCTTCTTCCTTTCGTGTGGAATGCGAGGAACAAGGGTTCGATGGAAACCCGGTAAACATAAATTATACATACGACGGAACTGGGTTGGTTCCTGGTCATGTAGAACACGGAAAGTTTACGATTGTTTGCAATGGCGGTGAATATGATGTGGCATTTACTGCTATCATTGAAAAGCCATTTGTAATGACACGTTATGGCAAGATTCAAAGTCTGGAAGACTTTAAAAAACTTGCATTTCGTGATCCGGCAGAGGCCGAAAAACTCTTCCGTTCCAGAGATTTTTATGAGATTTTAAAGTATGAGGACAAGCGGATTCAGGCGTTGTATGACAATATGCGGAAATGGGAACTGGATCAGCAGGCTCTGGAAGAGTTTCTCGTAGGCTGTAAACAAAAAGAAAAGATTTTCCTGACCTTGGAGGAAGAGAGCAGGGCGTTCACTTCTTTGATTGAAACCCGGAAGGAGATCTTTACGATTAAGAAAAATACATGGGGATTTTTGTCTCTTGATGTGCGGACTGAGGGAGAATTTTTAAGCGTAGAGCATACAAGGGTTACAACAGAAGAATTTATTGGTAATTCCTATCGGTTGGAGTATTTTATTAATCATGATAAATTACACCGGGGAAGTAATTTCGGCAAGATCATTCTGGAATCTCCTTATGAAACTCTGACGTATGAGATCATAGTGGAAAAAGATATTGTACGTGATGAAGAACGTCGAGAAAATGATCTGGAGTTCGCAAGTATTATTAAGGGATATCTTCAGTATGAAGCAGGAAAAAAGGAATTATCTGTTTGGACCGAAGAGGCATTAAAGCGGATTGAACATTTGCGAAAAGTAGACGACCGAAATGAATTATATTTGCTTGTGCATGCACACATCTGCCTACTAGGAAAACGGATGGAAGAGGCAAAGTGGCTGCTGGAATCTTACAATTATAATCGGTTTGCAATCGGAAAGGATGTGGAACTCAGTTCTTATTACCTGTATCTGACCACATTTTTGAGCAATGATTCCATTGGACAGCGACGGGTAGCAGAAGAATTATCAAAATCTTACTTAAAGCATCCAGACAGTTGGAAAATTCTCTGTATGCTGGTTAACGTGGATTCCGAATATAAAATATTGACCGAACGGCTGCGAATAATGGAAAAGCATTTTTATGAGGAAAAGACACATAGTTTGCTTTTCTATATGGAGGCGTTCCGTTGTTATCGGGAGAAGAGTACAACGTTGAAAAAACTGGGGATGTTTGAAGTACGTGTACTTGCCTTTGCAGTAAAGTATAAGTTGATGACAAAGGAACTGGCGTTGTATACTGCTAATCTTGCGAGCCAGTTAAAGACGTATGATAAACATTTATTTGAAACACTGGCGGCGGCATATAAGATATATCCGGAAACAATGATATTGACGGCAATCTGTACACTGCTGATAAAGGGCAATCGAATTGATAGTGCCTGTTTTGAATGGTATGAAAGAGCGGTAGGAGCAGAACTGAAAATTGCACAGCTGTATGAATATTATATGGCTGCTTTGGAACCTTCAGAGTTTAAGAAAGCATTGCCGAGAAGTGTTTATTTGTATTTCATGCATGGAAATTCACTGGATTATAAGAAATGTTCATTTCTATACTCTAATCTGATCACTTATGTGGATGAAAGCAGTGAGATTTATGCACATTATCGTGATGAGATGGAAGCATTTGCATGGAATCAGCTAGATCGAAGACATATTGATGAAGCACTTAGGATTATTTATAAGAGATTCGTCGTGGAACGCGCGATGAATCCGGATCGGGTGAAAGCTTTGTATGATATTTGTCATGCATATGAGATTACTACAAAGGTTGAGAATATGAAGTTCATTCATGTAATTGAGGAGGATGGAACGATTTCTCAGAAAGTACCATATACAGCAGACCATGGAGCGCAGGTGTTTTTATACTCAAAAACAGCTCGTCTTGTATGGGAAGGAAAAGATGGTCGTCATTATACAGACTCGATACCTTATGAAAGCCGGCGTTTGTTCTATGAACTGCGTTATATGGATATGTGTAGAAAATATATCAATGGTTTGAAGCTGAATCGGGAAGAGGAAGAAGCAGAAGAACTGACTTTGGAAGTAGTGCGCAGAAAAGGTTTAGAAAAGTATAATGATACGGAGCTTCTGACTCTCTGCAGCAGAATTATACGAGAAAATAACTATGAAAATGATGATTTTCTTACTTATGTCTGTTTTGAACTTTTCAAGAAAAATCAATATGATAAGGTGATCCTAACCTATCTTGCTGCTTATTACTGTGGCGCTACACTGGAGATGAAACAGCTTTGGCGGGAAGCTAAGGAATACGAAGTGCATACTCATAAACTGGCAGAACGGATTCTGACGCAGATGCTGTTCTCGGAAGAAATCTTTGGAGAGTCAGCTATCTTTGAGGATTATTATGCGGAAGGAGCTTATTTCCGACTGCAGCAGGCTTATCTGGCATATATGTCCAGAGAATATGTGACAGAGGAACGGAAGATCAGCAAGAGTGTAATTGATATTATCTGCCGAGAATATGAAAAGGGAGAAGAGGTTATTGACATCTGCAAGATTGCTGTGCTCAAATATTACTCCACAAGAGAATACAACAGTTCTTCACGTAAGACGATCAAACAGTTTTTACAGGAACTGTGTGGAAAACAGATTTATTTTCCATTTTTCCTTTCTTATGAAAAAGAATGGCTGATTGAATTGCAGCTCTGGGACAAGACTTTGATCGAGTACAAAGGACAGAAGGGAAGCCGGGTTATGCTGTATTATCAGCTGCAGAAAGGTGACAGCGAAAGTGTCGATTATTCTACAGAAGTTCTGACTCCGATGTATGAAAATATTTATGTAAAGAAATTTGTTCTCTTTGCAAACGAAAAACTGAAGTATTATTTTAAAGAGATGATTGATGGAAATTCCTACCGCAGTGATAAGGAAGAATGTTCCAGGGAAATTCCGAAGGGAGAAGGCGGCCGGTACGGCCGGCTGAATGATATCCTGTTGTCGGAAGGCGGAGAGCGGGAGGCAAGAATGAAGGCCTATTCGTTGGAGGATATGATTGCAGCACATATGTTTGAGCAATATTAAGAGTATAAAGGAGGCATGCTGAAATGGGACAGGGAAGTATCATAGGCTATGAGATAAATGAAAAGACATGCCAGATCAGTTTTTATAATGAGGAACAGCTGGAACCGGAGACGATGGAAGCAGATGCGGACAATTATCAGATTCCTTTGATGATTGGAAAATTGCGGGATACCTGGGCTTACGGAAAGGAAGCGAAACGCCTGGCAACGGTAAAAGAAGGGTTTGCTGTGACAAGACTCTTGGAACGAAGCTTGGCAGGGGAGAAGATTGAATTTGCTGAAGAAACTTATGATGCTGTTTGGCTGCTTTCAAAGTTTGTGCAGATGTCTCTTCATGCATTTCCACAGATTGATGGAATTGTCTTCAGTGTTCCGGAGCTGACAGAGGAACTGGCACAGCTGTTGCGAGGAATCGCAGTTCGCATGGGAATTGATAAGCAGCATATTTTTATACAGGATTACAAAGAGAGCTTCTGCAATTATCTGTTTTATCAGCCAAAAGAACTTTGGCAGTATGATGCAGCACTATTTTGCTGCGATAGAAATGAAATCAAGGCATTTATGCTACGCAGATTAAAAGCAGGACTAGGCGGAGGTAAAACTACCTTTGTGACTGTTGATGAGGTTGCAAGTGCACATATGAAAGAATTGGCGGCTGTCTATCCTGTGCTCAATGAAGATAAGGCAAAAGAAGCAGACGCGATGTTCTGTAAATTTATCGAAGGGGTATTTGATAAGCGAATTGTGTCCTCGGTATTTTTGACCGGAGAAGGATTTGAGAATAACTGGTATCCTAGATCTTTGCGTGTACTGTGCAATGGAAGAAGAGCATTTATCGGGAACAATCTGTACAGCAAAGGTGCTTGCTATACGGCATATCGCAAAGAGTATATGCATATTGAAGATCCGGTGTACTTGTCAGAAAGCAAACTAACAGACCAGATTACTGTGAATATGCGTGTAAATGGTCAGGAGATGAAGTATCCGATTGTTTCATGGGGGGCACAATGGTATGAATCTAACAGCCAGTTGGAAGTATTGGTTGACGATCTGAAAGAAATTGAGTTTTATGTCGAATCTCTTGTACAGGGGAATATCAAAACAGAGGTTGTTTCACTGGAACATTTTCCGAAACGTGCAGAGTATTCTATGCGATTGCAGATTGAAACATTGTTTTTGGATGAGAAGACGTGTAAGGTTACTGTTCGAGATGCGGGATTTGGAGAATTTTTCCCAGCAACCGATTTTCAGGAAGAAAAGATTATTCATTTAGGAGGCAACGATGGGAAGTTTAGTTCTTTGTCATGACAAACATGCAGCACATCCGTATGAGATATCCAGGATTCACTGCAAGATTTTTACAATTGAAGAATTATGCTACTATCTGTGCAACAATCTGTATCTGATTGATTATACGATCATGAATGAACAGCTTTGTACATGGCTGGAAGAAGAATTGGAGATGAAAGATTTAGCAGGAATGTTGCGGGATGTCATTCGTTTGAATGGGTCTGTAGAGAAGTTCGTTTTGACGATCCTCAAGTATTCCAGAATCTACAGAGATCCAGAAATGATTCGAATCCAGAATGTGTTGGAGCGTCTGAAAAATCAGAAAGATATTGAACGGCAGAAGTACAAAGGGGATAATCTTCTTGAAAGCGGAGAGATTGAGGAGGCAATTATTGTATATCAGGCAATTCTCAATCAAGAAAAAGATGAAACAGTAGATGCAAAATTTTATGGAAGGATCTATGCAGGGCTGGGAGCCGCCTATGGCAGATTGTTTTTGTATGAAGAATCAGCAAAAATGTATGACAGAGCTTACCAGATCTGTGAAGACACTGCTCTTTTGAAACCATACTTGTATGCATCTTACAAATATATGTCGTTGGAGGAATATCATATTCTGCTGACAAAACATGAGGAATATGTAGAGATTAATGCACAGATGCGGCAGGAGATTGAAGATGTGAAACAAGAACTTTCATCAGAGTTGGATGAAGAAATGTTAGATAAATGGAAGCGGCAGTATCGGAGAAGTCATATTTAATTGAAAGGGTGTAAAAAGGAGATTTCAGATAAATAGTTTGACAATCCCTGATTAGTGTGATACTATGTAAAAAGCAATTTAGTATGGTAAAGTGGTCAATTGCTAATAGAATAACGCAAACACAGGGAGGAACGGACAATGAGAAAGAAACTGGCACTGCTGTTGGCAGGTTCAATGATGGCTGCTATGGTATTGGCAGGATGTGGAGACAAAGCAGATGTAGCAAAAGAAGACACTGCAAAGACGGAAGCGTCCGCAGAGAGTAAAGAAGGTGGAAAGACATTTACGGTGGGATTTGATGCAGAGTATCCGCCATATGGATATATGGATGAGAATGGTGAATATACCGGATTTGATCTGGAACTTGCGGAAGCTGTTTGTGAAATGGAAGGCTGGGAGCTTGTGAAGAAGCCAATTAACTGGGATTCAAGGGATCTGGAATTAAATTCCGGTTCCATTGATTGTATCTGGAATGGCTTCACGATGAATGGACGAGAAGATGATTATACATTTTCTACACCGTATGTAGACAACAGTCAGGTGATTGTTGTGGCAGAGGCTTCTGGTATTGAGAAATTGGAAGATCTTGCAGGCAAGACGGTCGGTGTACAGGCTGCGAGCGCAGCGCTTCAACTGCTTCAGACAAGTGAGAAAGAAGGCGGACAGAAGGAGCTGGCAGATACATTTGGTTCTTTGAATGAATTTGCAGATTATAACACTGCATTTACGGAGTTACAGGCTGGGGCTTTGGATGCACTTGCAATTGATATCGGTGTTGCAAATTACCAGCTTAAGTCCAGAGGAGAAGGATATACGATTTTAAGTGAGGAACTGAATACTGAACAGTATGCGATTGCTTTCAAAAAGGGGAATGAGGAGCTGCGGGATATTATTGATGCAGACCTTAAGAAGCTGACAGAAGACGGTACTGTTGCAAAGCTTGCTGAGAAATATGACATTGCCGATATGGTAACGTTAAAATAAAACTAAGAAAAGAATGAATCCCCTTGGAAGTGTTGTTACTGTACACACCTATGGTGTTCACAGTAACGGAGAATGTTCTGCCAAGGGGCATTCTTACGTTGGAGGAATACACATGGCTTTTGATGTGATGTTGAAACAAATGACAATGGGGTTTGGACAGACTTGTCTGATTTTCTTTATGACCCTGATTTTTTCTCTGCCGCTGGGGTTAGTAGTTTATTTCGGAAGAGTGAGTAAGTTCAAACCGCTTAGCTGGCTGGTTAAGATATATATATCCATCATGCGCGGAACACCGCTGATGCTGCAATTGTTAGTCTGGTATTTTGCGCCTTATTATTTGTGGCAGATGAATATAGGCGGGTATAAGTTTACCGCAATTCTGTTGGGATGTTCTTTGAACTATGCGGCGTATTTCGCGGAAATTTATCGTTCGGGAATTGAATCTATTCCGAAAGGACAGTATGAAGCGGCAGCGTTGTTGGGATATTCCAAACAACAGACTTTTTTGAGGATTATATTGCCGCAGATGGTAAAGAATGTATTGCCATCGGTAACGAATGAAGTTATCACGCTGGTTAAGGATACATCACTTGTGTATTCTCTGTCATATATTGAAATGTTTGCGGTGGCAAAACAGATTGCGGCGGCGCAAGCATCGGTTGTACCGTTTGTTATTGCCGGGGTATTTTATTACATCTTCAACTATGTGGTTGCATGGGTGATGGAAATGTTTGAGAAGAAACTGAATTATTATCGTTAGGAGGTTTCCGGAATGCATCTTTTGGAAATGAAACATATCAAAAAGGAATTTGGTGGGGTGCCTGTTATTAAGGATATTTCTCTTTCTGTGGAGCAGGGGGAGATTCTGGCTATTATTGGTCCGTCCGGTTCGGGCAAGTCTACGTTGCTTCGATGCGCGACCATGCTGGAGACCATTGATGGCGGAGAAATCCTGTATCAAGGACAAAAAGCGGCATGGGTGGAAAATGGGAAACCGGTATCTCCGCAAAAACAAGAGTTGAAAGAGATTCAGTCTTGTTTTGGATTGGTATTCCAGAACTTTAATCTGTTTCCGCATTTTTCTGTAATCCGGAATATTACGGATGCTCCGATCAAGGTGCAGAAGAGAAACAAGGAAGAAGTATATGAGGAAGCAAAAGAACTACTTGTAAAGATGGGACTTGCAGATAAGGCAGATGCTTATCCATATCAGTTGTCAGGGGGGCAGCAGCAGCGTGTTTCAATTGCACGGGCGTTGGCGATGAAACCGAAAATGTTGTTTTTTGATGAACCGACTTCGGCATTAGACCCAGAGTTGACGGGAGAAATTTTAAAAGTCATCAAGGATTTGGCAGCGGAGCATATGACGATGGTGATCGTTACTCATGAAATGAATTTCGCACGAAATGTGGCGGATAAGATTATTTTTATGGACAAAGGCGTGATTGCAGTTGAGGGAACACCGGAAGAGGTGTTTGATTCAGAACATGCGAGAATGCAGGAATTTTTGGGAAAATTATCTGCGGAATAAAAAACAGGCTGTATATGCAATGTAAAGAAAAAGACATTGCATATACAGCCTGTTTGGTTTATTCGGGATAAATTAACCGCTCAGTAGAAATATTGGAAAGCACTTCTGTGAGGAAACGTTTTGCAACGTAACGCGCCATTGGCAGGTTCATATCTAGATAATTTCCACAGTCTTTTGCGGAAGCACCCGGAACTTCGCTGTCAAATTCAGACATCCATGCATACATTTCTGTTATCAGCGGTACGATATCTTTGGATTCATAGTCTCCGGCGAGAAGGAGGTAAAATCCGGTGCGGCATCCCATGGGGCCGAAGTACAGGACTTTTTCTTTATATTCCGGATGATTTCTAAGGAAGGTGGCTCCAAGATGTTCCAATGTATGTACTTCGGCAGTGTTCATAACAGGTTCTTCATTGGGGCTTGTCATACGGATGTCAAAAGTGGTAATTGTTGTGTCGCCGGCAGTATCTTTGCGGGAAACGTAGATTCCTGGCTGTAATTTGATATGGTCAATCGTGAAACTAGTAATTTTCTCCATGATAGGTATATTCCTTTCGTAAATAATTTTCTCAGTGTGACTGTGACACTGAATGGTCAAATTTATTATAGCGGATTGTGTAACAGATGCAAAGAGGAATCTAATGAATTTAATCAATCCGGCTGAAATTGAAGATTTAAGCAGTTTGAATAGAGTAAAGATTTTGTCAGTTGAATTAAAAAAATAAAAGAGAGTAGTCATTGATCCTTTGATATAATGGTTTCGACGAAAAAACTACAAATATTAAAGGAGACTACTCTCATGGATATTGTAACATTATTAGAAGGATTAGTGAATGGGTTAATTGAGGCTGAGGAGAAATTTTTAAATAATCCGAAAGATTTCTATTCTTTGGAGAAATCAGTAAAAGCTACTACAGAGTCATTTTCAGCAGGATTTTTAGGCGCAGTACTTTCCAGTGTTAATGAACAAATATGTAATAGTATCTGGCGACAAGGGAAATACACCATTCAGCGGAATGATAAAAGAACCCTGATAACATCTGTTGGCGATGTGACATTTGATTGCACATATTTTAAGAGGATGTATCCGAAAAGTGGGTATACGTATCTTCTTGAGGATATGATAAAGTTAGATAAACGTGAGAGATTTAGTGAAGAAGCAGAAGCACTGTTGCTCACTGAGGCTATTAAAACAAGCTATCAGGAAGCGACAAGGGTACTCCCATCGAAACAACAGATTACAAAAACTACTGTGATGAATAAAGTGCATCAGATCGCCGAAGAAGTGCCTTATAGAGGAACCGAAGACCGAAAGAAAGCCGAGTATCTTTTTATTGAAGCGGATGAAGATCATGTAGCAGAGCAACATGGCGACAGCTCAGAAGAGAATAAGAGTTTTATCTCAAAGCTTGTTTATGTATATGAATGTAAACGGGATGTGTCTGGTTGTGCAGATAGAAAAGAATTGGTGAATCGTTTTTATTTTAGTGGTCTTTATCCGGGGAAAGCAGGAAATGATAAGCTTTGGAGTAATGTACAGGATTATATAAATAAAACATATGATACAGAATATCTGAAACGTATTTTTATTAGCGGAGATGGAGCAGCGTGGATAAAAAGTGGAGCAGATATTTTAGAAAAGGCATTGTTTTGTGCAGACAAATTTCATTTAATGAAATATATAAACCTTGCTGCTGCGCAGATGTTGGATGAAAAAGAGATTGCAAAGGAAGAATTGTGGCATTTGTTATACTCTAAGAAGCATGGTGCAAAGGAGCGATTTGAGGAATATACAGAACGAATGAAACAGTCTGCAAAGAATCCGGATAAAGTAGATACTCTTAAAAGTTATGTACTTGGAAACTGGTCTGCAATAAGGAGAACCCTTCGAAACAAGTTGGTTAACGGATGCAGTGCAGAGAGTCATGTAAGCCACGTGTTATCCGATAGGTTGAGTTCCAGACCAATGGGATGGAGCCAGACTGGAGCAGACAGAATGAGTAAGCTGCGATGCTATGAAAAGAACTATGGCAGGGATGGAATCATAAATTTAGTCAGAATAAGCAGAGAAGAAAAAAGGCTTCGGGCAACCGGTATAGAAGATGTGTCATTAAAAGAGGTATCACTTAGGGAAATACGCGCAGAGCATTATAATCAGGCGCGAAGTTATATTGACCGAATTCAGGCACATATTCCAGGAATAACAGCAAAGAAAACAGCTGCTATCAGGGCGCAGTTTAGGCTTGTGTAAAAAATTTTGACAAGATCGGGAAGGAATTGTAAAATACAAGAAAAACTAAGTTGAATCTAAAAATCTTAGGATATCTCTAACTATTCCCAACTGACAATAAGTTTACTCCATCAGCAGTTTGGAAGAGAGTTTACAGATGATATTCAGGATGGTAAGATATAGGAAAGAATTGAATGGGTTAAAACTTATGAGGAGAAGAACTATGAGAATTTATCTGGTACGTCATGGAGAGACAGATTGGAATAGGGAACGGAAGGTACAGGGATCTGTAGATATTCCGTTGAATGATTATGGAATTTACTTGGCTGAGGAGACAGCAAAAGGTTTGAAAGATATTAAGTTTGATATCGCCTATACGTCTCCGCTGATCCGGGCAAGAAAAACAGCAGAGGTGATTCTGGAAGGAAGAAATATTCCGATAATTGATGAGCCTGCCATTCAAGAGATGAATTTTGGGGCATATGAAGGAATGTGTATCAGCGGAGTAAATAAAGCGCCGGAAAGCGCAGAATTTACGAAATTTTTTTCGGATACAGGAAACTTTGTGCCTGCAAAGGATGGAGAATCTGTGGAAGGATTGTTGGAACGGACAGGACATTTTCTGGAAGAACTGATACAGAAAGAAGAGCTTGAAAAAAAGACCATTTTATTATCGACACATGGAGCAGCGATGACAGCACTTTTGAACTGCATTAAGGGAAATCTGGAACCGAAGAATTTCTGGGTGGAGAATGTGCCGCCAAATTGCGGTGTGACAATTGTGGATGTGATCAATGGACAGATGAAGATTACAGAGGAAAATCTGGTATTCTATAAAGAACCTGTCCGGGTGTGGAAAGTAGATGAGGACTAAAGCAATAGAAAAGGAGCAGAAGAACAATGAAAAAAATAGGATTTATCGGTGTAGGTATCATGGGCAAATCTATGGTGCGCAATTTAATGAAAGCAGGATTTGAACTACATATTTACGCGAGAACAAAGTCAAAGGTTGAAGATGTGATTGCAGAAGGAGCGGCATTCCATGAGAGCATTGGCGGATGTGTGAAAGATTGCGATGCGGTAATTACAATCGTGGGATTCCCGCAGGATGTGGAAGAGGTTTATTTTGAGGAAGGAAATATTATCGATAGTGCAAAAGAGGGGGCGTATCTGATTGATATGACAACCACCAGTCCGCAACTTGCAGAAAAGATTTATAAAATTGGAAAAGAAAAGGGCTTTCATGTACTGGATGCTCCGGTAACCGGTGGAGATACGGGAGCAAAGGCAGGAACATTGTCCATTTTGGTTGGCGGTGATAAAGCGGATTATGAGGTGTGTATGCCGTTATTTAAAGCAATGGGAACGAATATCAATTATCAGGGAAATGCCGGAGCCGGACAGCACTGCAAGCTTGCAAATCAGATTCTTATTGCGGGAGCGCTCTCGGGTGTCTGTGAGGCGCTTGCTTATGTGAAGGCAAAAGGCTTGGATGCAGATACTGTATTGAAATCGTTGTCATCCGGTGCGGCGGGAAGTGCACAGCTTACAAATCTGGGGCCAAAGATTGTAAAGGAAGATTATGCTCCGGGATTCTTTATGAAACATTTTATTAAGGATATGAAGTTGGCACTGATTGAATCCAATATGAGCGGTCTGGATCTTGGGATCCTTTCACAGGCGCTTGCAAACTGCGAAGAATTAGCAGCAGAAGGATTTGGAGATTTGGGAACACAGGCACTGGCAAAATACTATGAGATTACAGATGAAATAGAAGGATAAAAAATATCAATTGAAAAATGGGGGGATATTATGCTTGAAATTCAAGAATTGAGTAAATCATACGGAAAAACATTGGCGGTAGATAAAGTCAGCTTTTTGGTGCCGGACGGTCAGGTGGGAATTCTGCTTGGACCGAATGGTGCAGGAAAATCTACGATTATTAAAAGTATTGCAGGGCTGCTGCGGTATAAGGGACGAATCGGTATTCAGGGGATTTCTTCCAAAGAGTTGGCGGCAAAGAAGATTTTCGCCTATGTTCCGGAGATCCCAGCGATGTTTGATGCATTGACAGTCAGAGAACATATTGAATATGTGCGAAAGGCGTATGGAAGTTCCATTACAGAGGATGAGGTGGAAGTGCTTTTAAAGCGATTTGAACTAGATGATAAACAGGAAAAGATGGGAAATGAATTGTCTAAAGGGATGATGCAGAAAGTAAGTATCTGCTGTGCCATGGCGATAAAACCGAAGGTGATGCTTTTGGATGAGCCGATGGTCGGATTGGATCCGCGGGCGATCAAAGAGCTGAAAGAGGTAGTGCTGGAACTGCGAAACAGCGGAGTGACAGTGCTGATCAGCACCCATATGCTGGAGATGGTTAAGGATTTGTGGGACGTTATGTTCGTTATGGAAAAGGGGAAGGTTATCGGTTCCTATAATAAGAGTGAGGTTGGAGAAAAGGATCTGGATGCTTTGTTCTTCGAGATGACTGGCGGTGAAGAAATATGAAGGCGCTGATGTATCTAACCAAACGCAGTTTTATTAATAATTTAAAGAAAGCAGTGAGAAAGCCGGTTACATTGCTTTTGATGATTTTTCTTACAGGATATGGAATCTTTATCGCATGGACATTGGGCATGCTGGCAAAGGAGATGCATTTTGACTCCCCACAGGGGTTGGTTGTGATTGTGACAGTATGGACGTTATACATCTTTTTGGCGGATTTTCTGGCATATGCTTCCAGAAAAGGCGTGATTTTCCGACCGGGACACACGCATTTTGTATTTACGGCACCAATAAATCCAAAGTTGGTGCTGCTCCACAGTGCATGGATGAATTATATTACATCAATCGTCGTGGGAGTAATTTTTACAATTGCGGGAGTTGCTGTATTTGGAATCCCGTTTTGGAAAATGTTGCTATTTTTTGTAGCAGGTACTCTGTTTGAGATTGTGTTTGAATGTTGTATTATGGTATGGTTATATACCAATGAAACTCTTCCAGAAAAAGTCCTGAAGATTCTGGGGTGGGGGATTAAAGCATTTCTCATAGCAATCACACTGGTAATCATCCTTTATTTTCGGAAAGAAGGAATTAGTCTTGAATCAGCGGCTGCCTTTTTTGATTGGCCGGTATTGCAGATGATTCCGTTTGTTGGATGGAATATTGCATTTTACCGACTGATACTGCTGGGACCAACGATGTTGAATCTGATAGGAAGTGCACTCTATCTTGTGTCAGTATTGGGAATGTTTTTGATTGTGTGGCGAATGCCCTGTGACGGTGGTTATTATGAAGATGCTGCTAAGTTTGCAGATGATTATGCTGAAATGCGTCGGAAGAAGACAAATGGAGAACTGGTAACCGGAGTCGGAGAGAAGAAACGTTCCTTTCGCAAAGTGAAACAGAATTATCAGGCAAAAGGGGCGAAAGCTATCTTTTATAGACAGCTTTTGGAATACAAAAAGGAAAAGTATTTTATTTTTTCGAAGACTACACTTTTCAACCTGTTATTTGCAGCAATTATGGCATTTTCTTTCAATCCGGTTGTTAAGAAAACTGGAATGGGGCAGCTTTTTATGCTTGGAGTTATTGCCTATGTTACCTTAGTAATGAGTGGGTATTTGGGAAAATGGGAGAAAGAATTGCAGAATCCCTATCTTTTTTTAATCCCTGACAAGGCATATAAGAAATTATGGTATGCGACAGTGATGGAGCACATAAAAGCGCTGGTTGATGGAAGTATCATTTGTATTGCAATTGGCATCTGGTGGAAGGTTCATCCGGTTTATGTTGTGCAGACCATCTTGATTTATACTGTATTACAAGCAAATCGTCTGTATACACGAGTGCTGGCGCAGTGCCTGGTCGGGGATGTGCTTGGGAAAACCGGGCAGAATATCATCCGGATGTTGATGCAGATGTTTATTCTGGGAATTGGAATTACAATTGCTTGTTTCATTGGTATTCTCATTCATATGAACTTGATTTTCCCGATTGTGCTGATTTATTGTCTGGCTGTAACAGTGATGATTGGAGCGGTGGCATCCATACGATTTGATACAATGGAACAATTATATTAGTAAAACTAATATGAATCAGAAAAAATAAATAATGAGCAAAAGCGTATACAAGGCAGTGGCGAATATTGATTTTCCCACTGCCTTGTATTATAATCATCGTGCGGGACAGTTCTTTGTCTCGCACAATAATTTTCAAAATAGAAATGAAAATTACAGAACAGAGGAAATGGAATTAAAAAGAAAAGGACAGGTGTAGAACGTATGAAAAAATTGGAGCAGCTTTACGAAGGAAAAGCGAAAAAGGTTTTTGCAACGGAGGACCCGGATGTCGTAATCGTAGACTATAAGGATGATGCAACTGCATTTAACGGAGAGAAAAAAGGAACAATCGTAGGAAAAGGTGTGATTAACAACCGCATGACAAACTACGTTTTTCAGGTTCTTGAAAAAGAAGGAGTTCCAACACATTTCGTAGAAGAGCTGAGTGATCGTGAAACAGCAGTAAAGAAAGTAGAGATTGTTCCGCTGGAAGTTATCGTGCGTAATGTGGCAGCAGGAAGTTTCAGTAAGAGACTCGGAATTGAAGAAGGATCAAAACTTCTGGCGCCGACACTGGAATTTAGCTATAAAAATGATGATCTTGGCGATCCGCTGATCAATGATTATTTTGCAATCGCAATCGGAGCAGCTACAAGAGAAGAAATCGACAAGATTACAGAGTATACATTCAAAGTAAATGATGTATTGAAGAAGTTCTTTGCAGATGCAGGAATTGATTTGATTGACTTCAAGATTGAATTTGGACGTTTCCATGGAGAGATTATTCTTGCTGATGAGATTTCTCCGGATACTTGTCGTCTGTGGGATAAGGAAACTCATGAGAAATTGGATAAAGACCGTTTCCGCAGAGATATGGGAAATGTAGAAGATGCTTATCAGGAAGTATTTAAGAGAATCGGAATCAAATAAGGAGAATATATATGTCAACAGACCGTTATGTAAGTCCTCTTTCTGAGCGATATGCAAGCAAGGAGATGCAGTATATTTTTTCACCGGACAAAAAGTTCCGGACATGGAGAAAGCTGTGGATCGCATTGGCAGAGACAGAGAAAGAACTGGGACTGAATATTACTGAGGAACAGATTGAAGAGTTAAAAGCGCATGCAGAGGATATCAATTATGATGTAGCGAAAGAGCGTGAAAAAATCGTGCGCCATGATGTAATGTCTCATGTATATGCCTATGGGGTGCAGTGCCCAAAGGCAAAAGGAATCATCCATCTGGGAGCTACTTCCTGTTATGTAGGAGACAATACTGATATCATTGTTATGGCAGAGGCTTTGAAACTGGTTCGTACAAAACTTGTAAATGTGATTGCAGAACTTGCAAAGTTTGCAGATGAATACAAGGCACAGCCGACCCTTGCATTTACACATTTTCAGCCGGCGCAGCCGACTACAGTCGGAAAGCGTGCTACTCTTTGGCTGCAGGAATTTCAGATGGATTTAGAAGATCTGGATTATGTGCTGGGAAGTTTGAAGATGCTGGGATCGAAAGGTACTACTGGAACACAGGCAAGTTTCCTTGAATTGTTCGATGGGGATCAGGAAACCATTGACAAGATTGATCCGATGATTGCAGAGAAGATGGGATTTAAAGCCTGCTATCCGGTATCGGGACAGACATATTCCAGAAAAGTAGATACACGTGTGTTGAATGTTCTTGCAGGAATTGCTGCAAGCGCGCATAAGTTTTCTAATGATATCCGTTTGCTGCAGCATTTGAAAGAGGTAGAGGAACCGTTTGAAAAAACACAGATTGGTTCATCCGCAATGGCATATAAGAGAAATCCGATGCGCAGTGAGCGAATTGCCTCTTTGTCCAGATATGTGATGCTGGATGCTTTGAATCCGGCAATTACATCTGCAACACAGTGGTTCGAGAGAACGCTGGACGATTCTGCAAACAAACGTCTGAGCGTACCGGAGGGATTTCTTGCGATTGATGGAATCTTAGATCTTTGTCTGAATGTAGTAGATGGTTTGGTTGTATATCCGAAAGTCATTGAGAAGCGTCTTCGTTCTGAACTGCCGTTTATGGCAACAGAAAATATTATGATGGATGCAGTAAAGGCGGGCGGAGATCGTCAGGAACTGCATGAGAGAATCCGCGAGCTGTCTATGGAGGCAGGCCGTAATGTAAAGGAAAAAGGTCTGGATAACAATCTGTTGGAGTTGATTGCAGCAGACGAGGCTTTCAATATGAGTTTGGAAGACTTACAGAAGACAATGGAGCCATCCAGATATGTGGGACGTGCAAAAGAACAGGTAGAGGCATATCTGAAAAATGTAATCGGACCGCTTATGGAAGAAAATAAAGAGATTCTCGGAGTGAAGGCAGAAATTAATGTCTGATTTGGAATCAAGATAGAAAGAAAAAGCAAAGGAATGTTGCAAAAGATTGCAGCGTTCCTTTTTCCTATGTACAATTTTTGTGTTTGAGGCAATGCATTGTAAAAATGTGTTGGAAAATAAATAGTTTGTGGTGAGAAAAAAGGACAGGTGGGGAAATGGAAAAATTTGCAGAGATTACAGGAGGCTCGGCTCTTCTTCTTCCGCTCAGAGAAGGGGTGTTTGATGCGGGCAAAAAGTATGAACCGAAGAATGGAAAAAGATGTATGGCAGTTGTATTGGCTGGAGTCTTGCTTGTTACTCATGGAATGCAGTTAGAGAGGGAAGGGAGCATTTCGAAGGAGTTTGTGCACACGCAGGAAAAGTCAGTGGAAATTTGTGTGGAAAATGTAGGAGGTAAGGTGATAAAGGAAGAGATTCCGGCAGAAATTTCAAGGACAGAGATAATACCGGAATATCCGATGCCTTTTTATGAAGTTGTACAGGAAGAAACAGTGGCTGTTCCGGAAGTGATACCGAATGTGGTATTTCCGGAAATCGAGGAACCGGTAGTTGTGCCTCCGATTGTAGAAAAACCTCTTGTAGAAGAGGAACAGGGAGAGGATGTTGTTGACGAGGTGAATCCTTCATCTGCTTTTTCTGGATTTGTAATTGATGAAAATAGAATGATTTGTGGGATTGATACAGAAATACTTTCTATTTCAGATGGGTATCTGGAGCTGCCATCAGAAGGATGTGTTGGGATTCGACGGGGTGCATTGGCAGCAATCGGCGCTAGCATCAGAGAAGTGTATATTCCGTCTAATATTTCTACAATCGAAGAAGGTGCATTTTCAGGATTGACTTGTTTGGAATGGATAGAGGCAGAAACGGGAAATACAGGCTGCCTCAGTGTGGATGGTGTTCTTTTTGATGGAAACGGAACAACAATTCTTACATTTCCAAGTGGACGAACAGATGGATATATTGTTCCGGTAAATGTAACAGGGATAGCAAGTAGTGCGTTTGCCAATACGCAGATTACGTTTCTGGATTTGTGGAGCTGTGAACCGTTGATGATTGGAGAATCAATATTTGGAGAACAAGGTGGCAAGGGACTGGAAGTGCGGGTTCAGGAAAAAGATATGGATTGGTATCAGAATGCATTTGCGGGATATGATGTGTGTATTCTGTAATTCTTAGTTCTTGAACATTTGGCAGACTTGTTCTATAATGAAAGAAGTTGTGAAAATGTATTGAGTATAAGGAGAAGATAGTGATGAATAAAGTAAGAACAAGATTTGCGCCAAGTCCGACAGGAAGAATGCATGTGGGAAATTTACGTACGGCGCTTTATGCATATTTGATTGCGAAACATGAAGGGGGCGATTTCTTACTGCGTATTGAAGACACCGATCAGGAACGATTTGTGGAAGAGGCATTGGGAATCATTTACAGAACAATGGAAAAAACAGGTTTGATTCACGATGAGGGACCGGATAAAGATAAGGGATATGGACCGTATATCCAGAGCGAGAGAACTGCATCTGGTCTTTATTTGAAATATGCAAAGCAATTGGTAGAACAGGGAGATGCATATTATTGTTTCTGTGACAAGGAGCGTCTGGATTCTCTGAAGACATCTGTATCTGAAGGCGGTACGGAAATCGTGGTTTATGATAAGCATTGTCTGGGATTGTCTAAAGAAGAGGTGGAGGCTAATCTGGCAGCAGGCAAACCATGGGTGATTCGATTGAATGTACCGAATGAAGGCAATACAAGCTTCCATGATGAAATTTATGGGGATATTACCGTTCCAAATGCAGAACTGGATGATATGATTTTGATTAAATCCGATGGATATCCGACGTATAATTTTGCAAATGTAGTGGATGACCATTTGATGGAGATTAGTCATGTGGTGCGTGGAAATGAATATCTTTCTTCCGCTCCGAAGTACAATCGGCTTTATGAGGCATTTGGCTGGGAAGTGCCGGTATATGTACATTGTCCTTTGATTACAGATGAGGAACATAAGAAGTTGAGTAAACGAAGTGGTCATTCTTCTTTTGAAGATTTATTGGAGCAGGGCTTTGTTTCTGAGGCTATCGTAAATTATGTTGCACTGCTTGGCTGGTGTCCGACAGATAACCGCGAGATTTTCAGTCTGGAGGAACTGGTAGAGGCATTTGATTATCGGCATATGAGTAAGTCGCCGGCAGTATTCGATATTGTAAAATTAAAATGGATGAATGGCGAATATTTGAAAGCTATGGATTTCGACCGTTTTTATGAACTGGCAGAGCCGTATATTCGTGAAGTGGTAACAAAAGAATTTGATCTCAAAAAGATTGCAGCGCTAGTTAAGACAAGAATTGAGATTTTACCGGACATTAAAGAGCAGATTGATTTCTTCCAGGAAGTACCGGAGTATGATAATGAATTATATACACATAAAAAAATGAAGACAAATGCTGAAAATTCTCTGCAGACATTACAGGAATTGGTTCCGGTTTTGGAAGCACAGGAAGATTACAGCAATGACGCTTTGTTTGAAAGTCTGAAGGCATTTGCAGGAGAAAAGGGATACAAGATTGGTTATGTTATGTGGCCGATTCGTACTGCGGTATCCGGAAAGCAGAACACACCAGGCGGAGCTACAGAGATTATGGAAGTGCTTGGAAAGCAGGAGTCTTTGCAGCGTATTCAGAAGGCGATTGCAAAATTAAGTGAAAAGAGAAGTGAACATGAGTTTTAGTCAAGCTCAAAAGCAGGCGGTTACACATCTCCAAGGACCTTGTCTTGTTCTTGCAGGACCGGGATCTGGAAAGACGCTGACAATTGTCAATCGAATCAAATATCTCATAGAAGAAGGAAAGGTAAGGCCAGAAGAAATTCTGGTCATTACTTTTACCAAATATGCAGCAACAGAAATGAAGGTTCGGCTGAAAACTCTGATGGAAGGGAAAAATCTTCCGGTTACAATGGGAACATTTCATGGGATTTATTATGGGATTTTGAAATGGGCATATAAACTGGGAGCAGAAAATATTCTTTCTGAAGAAGACAAGAATCGTCTTTTGAGGCAGATTATCAATCAGCAGGAAGAACTGGAAATTTTTGATGAGGAAGATTTTTTACAGGAGATTTCCAATGAAATTGGAAAAGTGAAGAATCATAGAATTGCGATTCAAGAGTTTCAGAGCAGAAAGTGTGCGTCCGAGGTCTTTCAAAGCATTTATCTGGAATATGAGAAAATGAGAAAACAAATGCGGAAAATTGATTTTGACGACATGTTGGTGCTCTGTTATGAGTTGTTTGTGAAACGTCCGGATGTATTAAAGCTATGGCAGCAAAAATTTAAATATATCTTGATTGATGAGTTTCAGGATATTAATCTGGTGCAGTATGATGTTATCAGAATGTTGGCTGAACCGGAACGGAATTTGTTTGCAGTGGGAGATGACGATCAGTCTATTTATGGATTTCGAGGGGCAGATGCAAAATTGATGTTTCAGTTCTTGAGAGATTATCCAGATGCCAGACAGATTGTTTTGGATATGAATTATCGTTCTACATCGAATATTGTGAAAAATGCACTGAAGGTGATTGGACACAATCAGGTGCGATTTGAAAAAGAGATTCATGCGCAGAAAGCGGCTGGTCATAGTCTTCATGTGCAGGAGGTGAAGGACTCTTCCGAAGAGGCTGAATATGTAATCTCACAAGTTGAAACTTATCTGAAAGCTGGCGTAAAAGCAGAACAGATTGCAATTTTGTATCGGATCCATACAGATGCAAGGACCTTGGTTGGTCAGCTGGCAGATAAAAAACTTGCGTTTCAGATGAAGGAACACATGCCAAATCTTTATGAACATTTTATTGCAAAAGATATCTCTGCCTATTTGAGATTGGCACAAGGGAGTCTTACAAGGTCGGATTTTGTGAGAGTTATGAATAGGCCTTTGCGCTATATAGGAAGAGATGCGGTTTCGGGAAATGGAAAAATTTCTTTTGAGGAATTACGCAAAGTGTATGCGGAGAAAGAATGGATGCAGGATCGGATCGATCAGTTTGAATGGGATTTGAAGATGTTGAAAAAGATGGCTCCTTATGCGGCAATTCAATATTTGCGTAAACGTATGGGGTATGATGATTTTCTGAGAGAATATGCGCAGACAAAACGAGTACAGAGCAGTGATTTATTTGAGATACTTTCTGAAATCGAGGAATCAGCAAAGCCGTATCCGACCTGGGAGGCTTGGCAGAATCAGATGGAAGTATACAGCACAGCACTGAAAATGCATGAGAGAAATAAAGAAATGAATGGAGACGGAATCCGGCTGATGACGATGCATGCTGCAAAGGGATTGGAATTTGAAGTGGTTTTTTTGATTCAGGTAAATGAGGGGCAGATTCCCTATAAGAAAGCCTTAAATGAGGCATCAGAAGAAGAGGAACGCCGCCTTTTTTATGTGGCAATGACAAGGGCAAAGGATATTCTACAGATTTCGTATGTAAAATATAAAAACGGAAAGGACGCATCGCCTTCCCGTTTTGTGGACGAATTATTTGAATAGCAAATCTGATCTGTAAAGATTACTCGAGAGAATCTAAGCCGAGTGCATCCAGATCCAGTTCTTCATATTCTTGTGTATCCAGCCATTCGTCATAAGCATCTGCTACGATTTCGAATTCATCATCATCATCGATATTTTCAAGTTCCGGCTCGCCGTCTTCATGTTCGATGTAGCGGTAGAGAAATACGCGGCTCTCTTCTTCGGTATCGCCTTCATCATCCAGAGGAAGAAGGGCGATATAATCCTTTCCTTGTACAGGGAGGATGCAGAGGATTGCACATTCTACAGATTCGTTATTATCAAGAAGCAGCGTAACAGTATCCATTGTTTCGTTCATGGAAATCTCCTTTCAAAATGATTTGATAAAAGGTCTTTTCAGACTTAAGTTTACTCTAGCAAATCTGTATCTAAAAAGCAAGAGGGACACAGAGATTTTTGATGGAAGGTTGGAATTTGTGCTTGCTATTGACAAGTGTGAAATAGAAACAGTACAATAAATATAATCCCATCTTTGACAGTTAAGAAAAGCAAAAATCGCTGTATCCCTTATGG